>JADMIO010835308.1_pt1 | contig 97204 bp, 85 predicted proteins | sample 8958161 | NCBI WGS metagenome assembly JADMIO01 (sample SAMN16585339, study PRJNA669376) | soil metagenome | isolation source: Crop rotation soil | place: USA: Cullars Rotation, Alabama | collected 2011
CTTTCCCCCCGTGTCGATGATGAAATTCAACGGTCGTTCAACACCTTCGAGGCGAACTTCGCCGCTGAGAAATCCACTCGAAGTGGTCCGCACTGGAATTTCCAAAACTCCTGGCGGAAGCGGGACCACTGCCGTTCGCCCCGTGATCGGCACGCCCCAAAGATCGCGTACGTCTGCCGCAGCCGTGGGCCGCCGCAACGTGAACACGCTATCTCCGTAATCCACCGAAGCAATGAATTTGGAAATGACCGAAAGACCCAGATAACCATCAACCGGTGTCTTGACGTCGAAGAAGTGTCGAATGTAGACCGGCACACTCTCCATTCGCACGGTACCCAGTTCCAGCGAATCGAGGAAGCCGTACACAATTTCAAATTTGCCGCCGCCGCCCACAGCGCGCGCCATTCCGCCACGCGCGACTGCGCGCAAGCCCAACTTCTTCGCCGTCTCTTCCGAAACGACCGACATGCCCGACCCGGTGTCGAGCACAAACCGCAGCGGCGTGCGACTGTTATTTATTTTGACCTGAAGTATTGGCCTGCCATCGACTTCCTGAAAAGGCACAATGGTTTTGTTGTCGCCTGCGAGTACGTAAAGCGATCCTTGTTTCCCGAGGTAACGCAGGAAATCGATTAGCCCTCGAATGCGATCTCTGCGATCGGCGTCGGTCTTGGGCGCAACTGCTAAAAACCTCTCGTAAGCATCCGCGGCTTCCCTGTATTTCTCGCCGCGCGCGGCTGCCTGGCCCAGGTTGAAAATGTAGTCAGGTTCATCACTGTCGAGGCTGACAGCACGACGCAGTCCCTTGAGGGCAAAATCGAGACGGTTCTCATAAAAATCAACCATCGCCAGGCCGGCTATCGCCAGCGCTTCATCGTTTTGAATGCTTAACGCGGTGCGAAATTCTTCGACTGAAGTTCGAAAATCGCCAGAGGCGAGGATTGCTGAACCTAACAGCGCATGAGCCCGCGAAGACAATGGATCAGCCAGGATTACGCGGGCTGCGTGATCGTAAGCATCCTGGAGGAGTCGCTGTTTGAGCAGGGCGAAACTCAAACCGAGCCGAGCGTCCTTGTCATGAGCATCTTTTGCAAGCAGTTCACGGAAATGCTTCTCCGCGGTTTCGTAGTCTCCCGCTCGCATCGCCTGCTGAGCGCGTTGACGCGACTTTCCGTCACCTGCTTGCACGGAAGCTGAAATCGCCAGACACATAAATATGCCGGCGAGTAGTTTTCTCATCACAGGGGGGAGCCGCCGTTTCGCGTTAAGAGTTTGCATGACGGTATCTTTCGCGTTACGGGATACAGCAAAGTATCCAATCAAAACGGGGAGAACGAGAAACCCGAGCTACTTCAGGACTTCGCCTGTTTTCATCGACCACAGGACCAGGTCGAGCTCGTCGAAGTCAATCTTTATGTCGCGCGCAAACGCTTTCAGAGTTGCCTCTGTTTCTAAATATCGAGCGCGCGTGGCGGGCGGCCGGGGAGTGTCCACCACTTGCAAATCCGCGAGACAGCGCATTACGTGCTTATCAAGAATCGCGTGACCCAACAGACCGATGTTTCTCAGAAAGTGACTCGACTCTTTATAACCCAGGCCCTTGATCCCTTTTTCGCGCGCCAACCAATCACGGCGCTCGATCGGATCAGGGAAACTCAGAAGCTTCGTGCGGAGTGCCATTCGACAATGCTGCCGCAGGTAGCGTCGGGTCACAACGATATAACCCGGACGTTCAACTGGAAAGCGATGGGCGCCGGCTTTGCGCAGCGCCCTTGTCATGTCCTCACGTTTGCCGTTTTGCAAATACGGTCTGACAGCCTCGACGGCGCGTAGTCCCATTCGCGCCGACGCGCCGGCAGTGAAGATGCAATAGACCAACTCTTCCCAGAGCTGTTCATCACAAGCGCTACGCCACACTTCTCTAAATTGATCCAGACGCGCGCGAATTTCTCCGCGACGCGCCCTATGCGTGGCACGTATCTCTTCAACACTAACCGGCTTGCGCTCGAGTCTCACTGGATTGTCAATGCCTGATTCTAGGTTTGCGCTTCTGGCATTGTCAACGCAATCGGACTTTCAAAATTATGTATGACGGAAGCCAAAGTGACGCGGCAAATAGTCGACATCCTGAGCTTGACTAAATGCATCAAACCAGCTCTCCTCCACATCGCTCTCCGTCAACATGTTATTATTCGAGTGTCGCTTGCCGAGCGAGTGACGATGGTGTCCAACATGAAGCGCGACTCAAATTTCTTGAAAGTTCATGGTTACGCCGGCCTCGTGCTTTCAATATTTGTAACCGCGAATTTGTGTGTAGCCCAGGACACGCTCACACCACAGCCTGCTTCAACTCCAGTCGTTACTCAGACTCCTGTCGATGAGACGAGTGCCCCGCCAATCTACGGGATTCAGGGCGTGCTTATCGAAACACTTGACGGCAAACAGGTCTCAGCCCAGGCAATCGACCAGGGTTTCAATCCGGCATCATCCATCAAGCTTGCCACAGCACTGATCGCGCTTCGCAACTTTGGTCCAAATCACCGCTTTACAACAGGATTTTGGACTGACGGCACTTTCGATAAGGCCTCCGGAACTATTCAGGGAAACCTTTATGTCACCGGGCGCGATCCATCGTTTCATCACGAACATGCCGTGATGATCGCCAGAAATTTAAATTCTCTTGGCGTTCGCACAATCTCCGGCGATCTTATAGTCGCGCCGGGATTCACCATGAACTTCAATTCGTCGGCGCGAGGATCGGGCGAGTCACTATATGAAACTCTCGATGCCTCTCTGCGATCGAATGAAGCTACGCGTGCCTGGATCTACGAGCGTTCGACTCTTGGAGATCAGGCCAGCCTGCAGACGGTCCCAAGCCTATCTGTGATGGGTGAAGTCTATGTAGGTTCGGTTGCTCCCGGGGCCCGGATCCTGTTGACGCACAAGTCAAGTAAACTTACTGACATTCTCAAAGTCCTGCTTTGTTATTCGAATAACTTTATGGCCGAGCGCATTGGCGATAGCCTCGGTGGCAAAGACTCCGTAATGCGCCAGCTGATTTCGATTCTCAAAATTCCTGAAAACGAAATTCACTTCGCATCGCTAAGTGGCTTGGGAGTAAACCGCGTCACACCGCGGGCGATGATGATGATCCTTCGAGGACTGCGCAGCGAACTTCAGAAGAATAGACTGACGCCTGCTGACATCATGCCTGTTGCTGGTATTGATCCAGGAACACTGGAAGATCGTTTTACCGGACCTGCATGGCAAGGAAGCGTGATTGCCAAAACGGGTACGCTCGTTCGAACTGATGGCGGCGCCAGCTCTCTGGTAGGTCAAATGCGAACCAGGAATGGCGAGGTGCTGTTGTTCGTAATCATGAACCAGCGCGGCAACGTAATCAGGTTTCGTTCAAACCAGGACTACCTGGTGATGCAGGTTCAAAATAGTCGCGGCGGTCCAAAAGCCTTCAATTACAAGCCACTCCTGCTGCCAATGAAACTTGCCAACACTGAAAGCATCTCCGGATCTGCAGCTCTCGAAACAGAGCCGGCGCTTCAGGCTCATCCCAAGTCTCCGTAAGTAACCAACCAACATCTTAAGCCGCGGCGCCCCGCCGATCACCCGACGCGACGGGGTGCTTCAGTGTGCGGTGAGTGGCGGCACTTCGGTTAGCCAAAAAACCCAGAGCGCCGTTGCCTGCTTCATAGGAAGTGCGCTTCCACCTTCGTAACCAAAGGTAACGGCTGCTCCGAATATCTTCGTCATTCAAGTTCGAACTAATCGCGGTTTTGTTGAAAACCGCAGTTGGCATACGTGTTGCCCAACCAGGTCCGCCGGGGTCTCACGTCCCCAATTCGGAATTGTCGGAGGAAGGATGGCCGTCACCACCAATATGCGAGTAACAAACAGACAAGATGGTCAGCTGGGCTTCACCCTGGTCCAGATGCTTGTGATCGTTGCTATCGCGACCGTTCTCACAGCGTTTGGCGCCATGGGCGTCGTAAACGCGCGCGCTCACATGAGGCTTGCGAGTTCGGCCAGACAGTTTTCGACGCGCACGGAAAAAGCTCGCGCGGACTCTGTGCGCCGGCACGCCATGGGTGCTTCTCGGTCGAACGTACAACTCTTGAGCACCACGTCTTACAGCGTCACTATGGATTGGGATACCAACGGAGTAATTGACGGTTCCGACACCAGAACCTTTAACCTCGAATCCGACATTACCTTTGCTCCAGAGTTCGTAGGCACCACAATAACTTTTGACTGGCGTGGTCGCTCAGTGACTGGGCAGGTGGCGCCCACTATGAGACTGTTTGAGAATAGGGCCACCACACTTATTACCATCAGCGGTTCCGGCGATATTACGTTGGACGCCGAATCGTTTCCGGATGGTTCAATTCCTGATCTGACTTTGAATGGAAATCCGGGAACGGACATCAGGCCCGATCCGCCACCAAACCCCAGTGGTACTCCATATCCGGGAGGCACAAGTCCGACGCCGACGCCCACTCCTGATCCAAACGCGACACCAACGCCAACTCCTTATCCAACACCGACGCCTACGCCTTGCAACAATAACGGCGTAAATTGTCGCGACGCCACGCCAACCCCGACACCCACACCGTACGCCACACCTCAGCCAACTGCCTCGCCAACCCCATATCCGACGTCTGGGCCGTGCACGCTTTCGGCCAGCCCCGCCAGCTTGAGCCTCGGAAATAAGGGAACGACATCAGTGACGCTCACTGTGGCCAATTCAAGTGCCGACGTGACCGTCAGCCTTTCGGGGAACACCAACACTTCCCATATTTCGGTGACGCTTGCTCCCGGACAGACGGGCGTCGTCACCGGCGGCAGCGGGTCGGTGATCTTCAACGTCGTCATGAATGGAAACAATCAGGTCGGCACGCTGTCGTTCACCGCATCGTCACCCTGTAGCGCTTCCTCTTCGGTCGGCGTAAACCGGTAATCAAGCGAGGGCCTCATAGCTAAAACAAATGAACAAGCAAAAGAACCAACCTGTCTCGCTACGAACTCACACCGAGCGTGGATTCACGCTGATGGAAACATCAATCTCGTTTCTAATCCTCATGGTCGTTGGTCTCGGTGCAGCTTCCCTCTTCGCTTACTCCGCCAGCAACACTTCGACGGCCAGTGATCGACAGCTAGCGATGGCTGTTGGCCAACAGCGGATCGAGGAATTGCGGGCGGTGCTCTTTACTGACGCTACGTTGAATGCTACGGCCGGCACAGATGTGGACGTCACGAGCGCCGGACGGCCATATCGCGTGCGAACCGTCATCACAGATTTCAATGTGGTGAACGGGCAGCCCACCCTCAAGAGAATCTCGGTGCGGGTTATTCCGATTGGGGCCGGTCAACGCTGGGCGCGGAATGTCGCCTCGCTCTTCGGCTCGGTAACCTTGACCACAGAGAGAAGCACCCTGCTCTTAGGACCCAACCGCTAATCTCCACTACTTCCTTGCGACGAAACTCATGCATATCAAACCTTCTCGACAAGACAAACAAGCGGGCTTCTCATTGATGGAGCTCATCATAGCTATGACAGTGACGCTCGTCGTGATGAGCGTTGCAGTCACCATGCTCGCCCGCTCTTTGAATGTCCGTTCCCGCGAAATCGAACACGTCGACGAATTAGCCGACGTGCAACGCGCCATGAACATTATGTCGCGCGAAATCTCCAATTCCGGTTTCAATCTGGTTTCGAACGGAATAGTGGCAACGGATTCAACCCAAACTTCGATCCGTATCCGCGCTAACCTCAATAAGTTTGATTTCAGCCCGGGTGTCACAGCTGACTCACGGCGACTGGTACAGGATCCCGGCGAAGACGTCACCTATTTTGTAAACGTGGCTGGAAACACTAATTACCTGGCGCGTTGGGACCGTTTTGAGTCGGCTGGTCCAGGTGTCGATTTGCGAGGCACCGTTTTAGCTAATCGCGTTGACTCAGTCCGCTTTTATTATTTCGATCGCAAGGTCACTTACACACAGGACCCACCGAATTGCCGGATAACCAACCCACTGAACACATCCGGTGTTGCTCAGGCGGAAGTGACGCCCGTGAACGCAAAGTTTGTTGTTCTGCTGGTCTGCATAGGCACACCCGCCGTCGGTACACCTAACTCCCCGGGTTACCAACGACCCTATCAAACGCTGCTCGTCTCCGACGTAGCTCTGCGTAATTCCAGACTGAACAAATACTAACGTGTTTATCGTGAGGTTAAGATCGATGATGACAGTCTCGTCTTCCACTAAAACTTCTCAGCGCTCAGGCGAGCGTGGCGCCGCTCTCATTACCAGTCTGTTGATTGCAACCCTGGTGTTAGCGGCCGGTGGTGCGCTAATTCTTAGCACCAGCACTTCGACCACGACCTCCATTGATGCTACCGCAGAGATGCAGGCTTATTACGGTGCTGAGGCGGGTTTGCAACAGGCCCTCAACATTCTGCGTGGAAACGTAACCCCTCATGATGTGCCGGCAGGAACAAAGATAACTTTTCGAAACGCCGTGAACCGTAACCTCGCGAATGCCAATACGGATCCCAACACGGCGCCTTTACGTTTGTCCGCCTGGCTCGTCTACAACTACACCTCAACCGGTAGCGCCTATGCTGATCGGGTGAAAGTTAGTCCAACGGACAACACGTATTCTCCGCTGACCGGCATTGCGTTTTCAGTCACAGTTTCGGATCCGGACAACACACCCCTGACAGCCGGTGACCCGCCACGCCTGGTGATTCAATCCATAGGCTATGGTCCAAAAGGCTCCATGAAACGACTGGAGATGGTAGTTCACCGAAACTACTTTAGCTTCACTCCGCCAGCCGCGATCACGCTTGCTGGCGGTACGGCAATGACATTTGAAATGGGTAGTTCGAACGCATCCGGGTATACCGGCAACGATATCTCCAATCCTCCGCTACCCGGAATTCCTGCGATTGCTACCAGCGGAGCGAACGTCACGCAAGGTCAAACCGAAGTTAACCAACTGAACGCGCAAGGTGGCGGTAGTAACCAGTGTACGCCCAGCGCAGTAACAGCATTAACCGCTTCAAACACGCCTGACTTTTTGGTCGATGCCAATGCCGCACGAAGTTTCCTGGCAACTGCGAAAGAAATTGCCGACGGAAGTGGCCGCCTTTTCCCTTCCCAGGCTGCCGTCACCGGTGGGATGGGAACAGCTGCTCAGCCTCTGACGACCGTTATTGATAATTACGGAGGGGCCGCCGTCGAACTGGGAACCGGGCTGCAGGGCGTTGGAATGTTGATCGTGACTGGCGAGCTAATTACTTCCGGCAATACTGATTTCAAAGGGGTCATTCTCGTGCTCGGCGCCGGCATCTTCAACCGAAACGGAAATGGTAACGGCCACATTGACGGTGGCATTATTGTAGCCGGCTTTGATCCGTCCCTCTCTGCCACCACAGGCTTCACCAATCCGGTTTTCTCAGTGAATGGCGGCGGCAATTCCGACGTCCGTTATGACTCCGAAGCTGTACGGCGAGCTTTTGATTCCGCCGGAGTTTTCGTCGCCGGAATCCACGAATACTAATCCACCCACACTCGGCGCGTTGAAACAACGCGCCTCTTCGATCTAACTCAAAATGACTGCCCCTCTCAAAAACTCTCGCGGCTTTACCAAGCTCGAACTACTAATCATCCTCGCGATGGTTACTGTCATCGGCGGGTTCATTTTCATGACTTTGTTCCGCGGTGATCGAGTTACGTATCGCACTACCACGGCTATCGAAATCGGTAACTATTTACAAAAGGCCCGCGCTGATTCTATGCGCCGCGATGCTCATGACTCTAAGCAAATGGCGCAAGTCAAAATCTTCAACCGTCGTTTCTACAGCGTTGCTTTTGACGATGACGGCGATGGCAACCTGGACGTTCCTTTGGTGAAGAGTTTACCCGAAGAAGGCGGAGTTGAAATTGAGGGACCTTTTCCAAAGACGTACATCTTCAACTGGCAAGGCGTGACTGTTGATTCACAAAACAACCGCGTTGCTGCGCCGGTAGTGGTTGTGGGCAACAGCGTCGGAGCCAGCGCCATAAAGTTTTCCGAAGAGGGAGAGATTTCGGTAATTCCCGCGGCGAAGTTCACCTCCGCCAAATAACTCAAGTGATGACCACCACAGCCAATCACATTAGACGACGTGTCGCGGGCGGCTCTTTCAGCCGGAGGACAGTTCTTGGTTCGTGCGATGGGCACTCTTTGATTGAAATGCTCATCGTGGTTGCGCTGATTGGGGCTTTGACGTCGCTCGCCTTACCGCAATTAATCTCGGAACGTCGCCTGTCTCGCGCAATAGGAATGACTCGCGAAATTCAAACTCAGTTAAGGTGGGCGCGCCAGCTTGCGATGTCTGAACGTCAGGCCTTCACGTTCCAATACGACAACACCACTAAACGAATCGCAATCATCGACCACAACAGTAATCCGGGACGAGTGATGTTGATAGATCCTTCTTATCCCAACACCGCCGGCAGCCGTGTTGTCAGCGATATGCCGCTCGCCGACCCTGTCTACAGTCCTGAGATTACTTATGGAATCCCCGCCGGTTTGCCAAACGGCGCGCTCGGTGATGGTCTATCCATGACCGCGTTAACCAATAATCGGCTCAACGTAACTTTCCAACCGGATGGCAGTGTCATTGATGCAGCGGGAAATCCTCAGGGTCGAGCGATTTTCCTCTACAACAACCGAGCTCCGAAGGCCACAGCGTCGGCCATTTCCGTTCTGGGCGCCTCGGGCCGAGTAAAGATATGGAGGTACGAAGTAAATGCAAACCTCTTTATCGACTAGTTCAGGACGGGGGCAATCGAATCAATCGGAGAGCGGTTTTTCGCTGCTCGAGATGGTGGTGGCGATCACTCTGCTGACTATCGGGCTGCTCGGCGTTGCATCGGCTATCGGTTATGCCATGGTTGCCAGTAATCACGGCCGCTCGATCACAAACACCAAGTTGCTTGCCGTTTCAATGCTCGAGCAGATGGAGACGCTGCGCGATACCAATAATCTTACGTTCGGACAGATCGCCAACGTTGGTCAGGTAAACAATGCCGGGGCGATAAAAGACTTCGACGGTTTTCAACCTGGGTTTCAACAAGTCTCCACTAATCCGGGCCCGGACGGAATTTTTGGAACCGCGGACGATCTCATTGATGCGGGGCTCAACGGATACGGAACGGGCGACGAGTTTGTTAATCCCAACCTCGCGGTGGTTGGCGTCACGCGCCAAATTCAGATCACCAGTCTGAGCGCCACACTTAAGAAAATTCAGGTCACCATCAGATATTCAGTGAATGGCACGACCAAGAGCGTCACTGCCATCAGTTATCTCAACGACAACTCAACATCATCGTACATTCCCTGAGCACCACTTTGAATAGTCACCGTCACAAACAAAACGAAGCAGGCTTCTCCATCATCGAAGTCCTGATAGCGCTAGTGGTGATGATGATCGTTACGGGCGCCATTTTTGGGCTGATGCGCGACTCCATGAAGACGAGTCACGCTGCGCTCGAGATGACTGATGCGCAAGAGGCTTTGCGCGCCGGGCAGGAATACATTACGCGCGATCTGGTCAACACCGGCGATGGACTCAACAGCATTAACAATATCCGGATGCCGCAAAACTTCGTCATCAACTATCTCTCGCGCAATCCAATTGTTAATCCTGCCACTCCCGGAATTATCAATCTTGGTCTGGTGACTGCCGATAATGATGTGCCCGCCAATACTGCTGTTCTGGGAACAGCGCCCGCAGTGCAAGTTCGATCTAATCCGGTGTTGACTGATCGAATAACGATCCTGCAGCTGGAACATCCGGAAGTTTTCACCCCTATAACTCTCGGCGCCGGTCTGCTCGTGCCTGTTACTGGCTTCGCTTCAGTATCTCCCGCTGACATTGATCGTTTCGCGGTTGGCGAGATTTACTTCATCACTTCGGCGAATGGCGGCGTCTTCGCCGTACTAACAAATCGCATAGGCGTCGGCGGCCCGGCACCGGTGCTCGTCTTCGGCGCGGGTGATCCGTATGGGATTAACAGCCTGGGAGCAGGCAGCCAGCTCGACATGATTACTTCCGGCGGTACTCTGCCAACGGCTATTTGCCGCATGAAGATCATTCATTACTACATCAACTCTAACGGGTTGCTGATGCGTCGAGTGTTCGGCGTTAGGAATGCAGGCTTCACCGAAAGCGTTATCGCCGAGCATGTGGTCAGTCTGCAGTTTCGTTATTTTCTGAATCTACGCGATGCGAACGACTTTGTGGCCCAACCAGTAAATCAGTTAACCACCGCGCAGGAACAAGTAGAGACTCGCCAGGTTGAAGTAACCCTCACAGTTGAAACTGCTCGAGCACTTCAGAACAACCAACGCCAGCAAGTCTCGATGACGACTAGTACCAGCGTCCGCAACATGCAATTCCGGCAAAGCCTACAACCTTCAGCCGGTGGCGGAGGTTGGTGAGATTTCGCCGAGGAATATTAATGAACCGCAAAGCCCCACAATTCATAAACAACGACAGGCGAGCGTCTGAAAAAGGCGCAGCGCTCGTTACTTCGATTCTGATCCTGGGAATGCTGGGCGCGATAACCTGCACTGTGCTCGCGGTCGTTAGCAAAGAAACCAGAATTGCGGGTAGCGACCTAAAACGAACGCAGGCTTTTTATGCAGCCTCGGCGGGAATCGAAAAGATGACCGCGGACTTCAGCGGGCTATTCCAAATCACCTCTCGACCAACCGCAGCACAGTTGATTGGTATTCAAAATGCCGCGCCTCCCGAACTTCTTGCTGAGGGTTATACGATGGATCAGTTGATCGGGCTCGATGATGCAGCCCTCGCTTCCATGCGCGCCACACAGGGAATCACGAACGGTACTTATCCACGCGTGACCATTCCTGGCGGTCCGTTCAATGGTTTGTCGGCCAGCGTTGCTCCTTATGTATTGAGCAGTCAGGCGACAGCTGCAGATGGTACTCAGGTCGCTCTGACGCGAAACATGAATAATTATTTGATTCCGATCTTTCAGTTCGGCATGTTTAGCAACGGCGACCTTGAGTTGCACCCGGGTCCGCCGTTTTCCTTCAACGGACGTGTGCACGCAAACGGAAATCTCTACCTGAACGGCAACGTTCATTTCATGTCGAAGGTAACGACCGCCAACGAGTTGATCTACGACGTCGTGCGAAACGGCGTGGCTCGCACTGGTGCGACGGTATCTGTGCAGGTCGGCGCAGTAAACGTTCCCTTAACCATGGGAAGCATGTTTGGCGGCCCCAACATTGTCGGTTCAGCGCCAGGTCAACGCGGCTACTTTCCCGATTCTGCAAACGGAAGTATCAATTCAGCCTGGGACTCTACATCCATCGGTCCTGCGAGTGTTGGGGTAGCTAATCAATTTCAGGGTCAAGTCCAAACACGGACCACTGGAGCTACCGCATTAGTCCTGCCGATGCAGCTTACCGGTTCTTCGACTCGCGAAATTATCAAACGTCGCACACCGTCAGATCCGCAAGTCGTGCGTGATTCGCGTTATCACTCAAAATCTCAAATCCGGATCCTGATTGATGACGAGAATCCTGCGACCGCAGATACGTCCGGTATTCCCGCCGGACAAGGCGTGGCCTTATCGACTTTCACCCCGAGCATTCTGCCCAACAACCCGGCAGCAGCGGGCGGCGGTCGTGCGTTATGGCGCGTGAACGACGCTGGTGCTTATGTCGACACAACCGGCACCTGTGTTTTGCAAAACAACGCGGGAGCGCCCACTCAGGCAGTAACTGTGCGGGGAGTTAAAGTGGCAAGTCAGACCGCGACGTTTTTCGGACAGCCGACGACGATTCCGGGTGGGGCGGGCTTGTCAGGACGCATACTAATCCAGATCGTCGACAACGCCGGCAATGCAATCGACGTTACCCAACAAATTCTGAGCATGGGCGTCACGGTTGGTGAGCCTAACTCTATCGTGGCGTTGCAGCGACCGATGTGGGCGGCCTTTACTCAAGGCAGTCGTGACGCAAGTGCCGGATCGAATACGGCCCCTGACGGCACCGCTTATTCCAATTGTTTGACCGACATAATTGGCAAAACTTCCGTCGCAGCCGACGGCCAGGTGCGAACTTCCCCCGCACCGACTCAGGACGCTACTTTCGGTTACCTTACCGGACTCGCCGACGACACCGCGGGCCAGCCAGTCAGAGCGGACACGCCTCCGGTATTGAACATCGCCGATTGGGGCACGGCAAACTGGACCAACAATAAAGAATGGAATGCGATCGTTCCGATCAATGTCTACAACGTCCGCGAAGGGTGTATCGACGCGCTGAATTGCGACGCTGTTTATGAACGAGGCGTTACCAGCGTAGTCGAGATCAATATGAAGAACCTCGCGCGCTGGATTGATGGTGTCTACGATACCAATCTGCTGGCTGGTACTGCGGCGGTTAGCACAAATATCGCTAACCCGGCAGGCTATACCGTTTACATCTCAGACCGCCGCGGAGACAAAGTGAGACCAACACTTAACTTCGCCGGGCTGACAGTGGACAGCAGTAATGGCATGGTTGATAACGAAGATGTCTATGGACCCAACGGTGCACTGGACCCTGGTGAAGATGTTCAGGAAACCGGTGCGCTCGTTAAGGACGTAACTGAACTCCCGGATCCCGCAGTGCTGGGCGGAGTTTATGGAACGAACCAAACCATGCGAGCACTCACCGTTGGCGCCTGGACCAATCCAAACAACTACTTTCGACGATCGGTGCGTCTGTTCAATGGCGAGGATTTGGTTCTCGCGGGTGGCGCGAACGACTTGTCGTCTACTCTCGGCATCACCGTCGCCACCGAAAACATGCTGTACATTTGGGGCAGCTACAACACCACGGGCATTAATGTCGCGCCGCCAAATGGAACTGCTTCGGTTAATGAAGACACGGCGACCTACCATTACCTCGGCGACCAGGTTCCAGCTTCGTTGGTGTCGGACGCGTTCTTTCCTTTATCGAAAACCTGGTCGGATAGTTGTGCTGCGATGTATCCGGCAAGCCTCGGAAATCGACGTGCCGATCTAAACGTGCCAAACGAAAGCACGGAGACTGCGGTGCGCGCCGGTATCATTGCCGGAAACAATCTCGGAGCGCTGGCTGGCGCTCCTGATGCTGGAAACTCCGCAGCCGGCGAATCTCGACTCAACGGCGGCATGCACAATTTTCCACGATTTCTCGAGCGCTGGAATCTCCGCTGGAATTTCGTTGGCTCCTTGATTCCTCTTTATCATTCCACCCAGGCCCTCGGCGCCTACAACGCGAACTCCACAATTTACGGCGCGCCGATAAGAAACTGGGCATTCGACTCGACCTTCCTCGATCCCAATAAATTACCGCCATCAACCCCGCAATTTCAGTACGTTCAGCCCACGGCCTTCAGGCAGTTGTTGTAGGCAGCTATCTCTGGAAAGCGCTCTTAGAAAGAAATGATCTCCAGTTTCGCGGAAAACATTACTAATCAGGACTTTCCTGAAAAGTAAGGACAGACTCGGAAACAGATTCGGAGGTCATTACCCTTGAAGAGAACGCTTTTCTTATTCGCAGCCATCGTGCTAATCGGCGCGCCCACAGCCGCCTTAGCTGACACGTTTACTTTTCGTGCACCTGCAACCGCGCCCAACCAGGGAAACGGCGGGGCCAACCAATTTGACCTCGATCATCACAGTGCCTACACGTGGCGCATCGATAACGTCAACCTCGCTGGGAAGACGATCACTGGCGCGCGTCTCACCTTCAGTAACATCAGCAACTGGGACCGCAACGCGAACATGTTGTTTGTCCACCTGCTGGATACGGCGAGGAACGCGGGCGCGGCCTCCTTTCTCGATGCCACCGGATCGCCTGTGCCTGAGTCGCAGATCATCGACAACTTTGCGAACCCCCTCGTCAACAGTAATCCTCTCGTAGCGCAGGGAACCGGCAACACTTTTCTGTTCGCGCGAAGTTTTACGATGACGCCAACCACTTTCGTTTATGACTTCACCGCGGAACAGTTGCAGATATTGAGCGCCTATTTCCTGAGCGGAAACAACATCGCATTTGGGCTCGACCCGGATTGCCACTTCTGGAACAACGGCATCAAGTTTGAAATCATGACTCGCGACAATTCGGTTCCTGAGCCAACCACCATGGCTTTGTTGGGAACTGGAATCGCTGGTCTTTACCTCAAGCGACGCCGTCGCAAACAGGCGGCCGCGCAACTCTGATCAAGCAGTAGTAGTTTCACTTTGCGGGCGCGGACGGTTGATACCGTTCGCGCCTCTTAGTTTTCCTAACTCTTCATCGCTCACTGATTCCTGCTCAGCCTTCACCGCTCTGTTGTACAATCCATCGGTTGCTGCGAGAGCCTTAGACCACAAAATGCCAGACATCCTCCTCGTTGAAGACAAAGAAAGTTTGCGCCGAGTTTTGCGTCTCACTCTCGAGAACGCCGGGTATAGCGTTACCGAGGCCGCTGATGCACGCGCCGCACTGAACGAAATCGCTGCCGGGCCTCATAAGCTAGTACTCACAGATCTTCGAATGCCAAACGGTACGGGGCTCGATGTACTGCGTGCAGCGAAAGCCGCCGACGGCAACATTCCGGTTATCGTGATGACTGCCTTTGGATCTATTGACGAAGCTGTGCAGGCGATGAAAGACGGTGCGCATGACTTCCTGCAAAAGCCAGTTGACTCCAATCACCTGCTCCTGATCGTTGCTCGTGCCCTGGAGCAGGAACAACTCAGAACTGAAAACATTTTATTGCGGGAGGAATGGTCGCGGCGTTACGGCTTCCCGCGAATCATCGGCGAATCTGAAGCTATTAAACGCGCCGTGGCGGAAACTCAGCGCGTAGCTCAAACAGAAGCGACTGTGTTGTTGCTCGGCGAATCGGGGACTGGCAAAGAGTTATTCGCTCGAGCAATTCATCATCTGTCGGCTCGCCGCGATCGTCCCCTGGTCGCCATCAATTGCGCAGCGATCCCGGAGACGTTGATCGAAAACGAATTGTTTGGCCACGAGCGCGGGGCGTTTACTGGAGCCGGCGAGCGACGTTTAGGGAAATTTGAACTGGCCTCCAGCGGCACAGTTTTTCTCGACGAAATCGGTGAGTTGCCGCTGCCGGTGCAGGGTAAACTGCTGCGGGTAATAGAAGAAAAAATGGTTGACCGTATCGGCGGCCGGGCGCCCGTTCCTGTTGATGTTCGAGTCGTCGCGGCAACTAATCGAGACTTAAAGGCGGCTGTTGAACGGGGCGAGTTCCGCGGTGATCTGTTTTTCAGGCTGGCTGTGTTTCCATTGGAAATACCGGCGCTTCGAGAACGTGACAACGATATCGCGCTGCTCGCCAAACATTTTGCGGCGCAATTGGGCAAGGAACTGCGGGGACGTGAAGCAACCGTCAGCGATGAAGCCCTCGCAAAGTTGCGGGCGCATCGCTGGCCCGGCAACGTGCGTGAACTTGAAAACGCGATCGAGCGCGCCTGTATCTTGTCCGATTCGCTGACGCTTGAACCCAAGGATTTGGGCTTCACAGGTAATTCCACAAACGATGCCGACGCGCTAAAGTTGTTTGATCTGTCAGGCAGTTTATCGGATGCGACTCAACGCGCCACCGCCCTCGTCGAGCGTCAAAAAATAACAGCAGCGCTGGCCGCAAACGGTGGAAACAAAATGCAGACGGCTGAAGACCTGGGCGTGAGCTATAAGACTCTGCTCACGAAAATAAAGGACTACGATCTTTCAAACTGATGAACGACGCTCCCAAGTCTTCCAGCAAGTCTGAACTCAAAACCGCTGAACTGCCGAAACTTGTCGGTGAAGAGCACGACGAAGCAAGCTCCATCGCCGGCGAAACGTTTGTCCAGCCAGGGACCGCCGGACCTCCATCTCCAAAATCTGCTTCGCTTGATAAGAGTACTGGCCGCTCCGCTCTGCTGGTGGGCGCCGGAATTTTAATCAGCCGCATCATTGGACTGATTCGCCAGCGGGTGTTCGCGCATTACTTCGGCCTGTCCGACGCCGCTGACGCCTTTAACGCGGCGTTCAAGATTCCAAACTTTCTTCAGAACGTTTTCGGCGAAGGCGCACTCTCCGCCTCGTTCATCCCTGTCTACGCCAAACTCTTAGCTGAAGATGATGAAGACGAAGCTTCACATGTCGCCAGTGCTGTCCTTACGTTGCTGGCACTGGCAACTTCATTAATCGTTTTGGCTGGGGTGTTACTCACTCCTTATCTAATTGATCTGATCGCCCCGGGTTTCGAAGGTGCGAAGCGCGAATTAACCATCCGACTGGTAAAGATTTTCTTTCCGGGCGCCGGACTGCTTGTGATGTCGGCCTGGTGTCTAGGCGTACTCAACAGTCATCGCAAATTTTTTCTTTCCTACACCGCCCCAGTCATTTGGAACCTGGCAATTATCGGTGCGCTGGTCGGCTTCGGCCAGCAAACGAATCAATTTCGTTTGGCCGAACTCGTTGCCTGGGGTTCAGTCGCCGGTAGCGCGCTGCAGTTTGCGGTTCAATTGCCGACTGTCCTGGGACTGCTAAAACGGCTGCGGCCGGTTTTTGATGTTGTTACCGCGGAAGTTCGTAGCGTGGTTCGCAATTTCTTTCCAGTCTTCTTCAGTCGTGGCGTAGTTCAAATCAGCGCCTTCGTCGACGCGTGGCTGGCGAGTTGGTTGGGCACGGGCGCAGTAGGCGCGTTGTCATACACGCAAAGCATCTACACCTTGCCCGTCAGTCTATTCGGGATGGCAGTTTCGGCCGCAGAACTTCCCGCGATGTCGAGCGCCCTGGGTACCAGTGATGAGGTCGCAGCGATACTTCGCCGCCGGCTGGACGCCGGACTTCAACGAATCGCTTTCTTCATAGTTCCATCGGCGATGGCATTTCTCGCGCTCGGCGATGTGATGGCCGGAGCGCTTTATCAAACCGGCGAATTCAAGCGTGATGCTGCTGTTTACGTTTGGGGGATTCTGGCAGGCTCAAGCGTAGGCTTACTCGCATCGACCTTGGGGCGATTGTATTCATCAACTTATTACGCGTTACGCGACACACGCACGCCGTTGGTCTACGCGATTGTTCACGTCGCATTAGCGACAGTGCTCGGTTATGTGTCAGCACTTCTCCTTCCCCCCTACTTCGGGATCGAACCCAGGTGGGGCGTCGTCGGGCTGACTTTGTCCGCCAGCATCGCGGCTTGGATCGAGTTGTTATTGCTACGAAGGTCTTTGAACCGGCGTATTGGTCGAACCGGCTTGTCTGGTTCCTATTTGACGTCGCTTTGGTTTGCGGCATTCGTTAGTGCCGGCCTGGGTTGGGGATTGAAGTGGTCGCTGTCATCGATTCACCCCATTCCGCTGGCCGCAATTGTCCTGGGCAGCTATGGCGTGGCCTATTTCCTCATTACCTTCTTCATGCATATTGCCGAATCAAGGAGCGTCATCTCTCGAATTACCCGCCTCCTCGATTTTCGGAAGTAAGGCCTTCTACTTCCAAAATTCAGCAAAATCCCCTGGAAGCCTGTCTTTATTGGCGCTTTTAAGTACCTGAACAGTCAAATCGTTGACTAACCATCAGGTTATTCGCAAAAGCACATTCAGGAGGGAATGAAGGAAATGCAAAAGCTTTTTTCAAAGGGCATCCTCGCGCTGGGAGCTCTGCTAACACTTTCGCTCGCGGGCAGCACCGCTCGCGCTGACAACTTCTTGATCGTTCCGGCAGGCGCCGGAATTGTTCAACCCGCCGGACTCGGCACGGTAAATACCGTGCTCGTCCTGCAGACGAAGGGTTCAGCCACCAGCGGATTTGGCTCAGTTGCCTATGCCCCTGGCAACTCAGGCTCAAATAGAAATGGTGACCTCGTCTCCGGTAATCAGATAGTCGCGGGCGCGAACAACCAAACCTATTCGGTGACGGAGTTGGGAATTACCAACGGCAATCTGTGCATCAACATGAACATTAACGATCCGAACAAAGGCGGCGGCAATGGCGGTCCCGTTGGCGCGGTCGTGCTCAATTCGTTGGTGTTGACTGCCTATGACCAGACCGGCACGGCCGTATTCAGCGCGCATCTCGCCGATGCGATTACGCTTCGCGAAGCGACAACCAATGGCAACGGCACCGGCAAGTCTGACTTCACTTTCGCCTTGAACAGTGACGCCGCTGCTGCCCTCGCTGCCGCGATTGCGGCTAACCCGAATCTGCGGCTTGGACTGGCAGCGAGTGTTTCCGACGCTTCCGGTGGCCATGAGAGCTTCTTCTTTTGCAGAGGCTGTGGCGATCCGCGCGCAGTTCCAGAGCCCACGACGATGGTGCTTTTGGGCACTGGTCTCGCTGGTATTGCCGGTGCAATTCGCAAACGAAGAAACGCCGCGAAAATGGAATAACAACTTTCCTTCATTCACTACAACTGCCCGGGTGACGAAAGTCGCCCGGGTTTTTGTTTGCGAAATTAATTTTCACTACTTTCTGGAGTTTTCCAGCTATTGATCCTTTAGTGAGGTATCCTGGAAAAACGGACTGGTTAGCGCAGCGGCAAGGCGGGACAAGGCGGCCCCGAGGCCGCCTTTTTATTTTGGAACCAGGTTTTAGGATTCCAGAAAAGTTCTTCCGATTGACCCCACCGTATCTGCTCCTTATTATCCGACCGTGCAGGCCGTCATCACAGCCGAACAGGCGAGAAGAATCGATCAGCTCACCATCGAGAATCACAAGCAGTCGTTTCTGCTGATGCAATCAGCTGCGGAAGCGTGCTTCAAAGCCATTTGTGAACACTACAGCGGAAATCTGCAAGGCCTGAAAGCTCGCGTTCTTTGCGGACCGGGCAACAACGGCGGCGACGGCGCAGCCCTCGCGCCGCAACTGGCCCAGGCGGGAATGCAGGTCGAGGTAGTTTTGTTCGGGCAAGTGGAGAAGACTAAAGGAGACGCCCGAATTAACCTTGAAAACGTACGACGCCTGGCCGGGGAGCGAACCCTTCGTTTTACCGAGTGCGAATCATTGCAGTCATGGCAACAGCTCGGCACCGAGCTGAGTAAGTACGACTTGGTTGTTGACGGACTCTTTGGACTCGGTCTCAGCCGACCGCTGGAAGGTCTTTTCGCCGCGGCTGTGAAAGACTTAAATCAGGCCAGGACAACGTCAGTAGGCCCGTTAGTTGTTTCCATAGACTTACCTTCCGGGCTCAACGCTGATCTTTCAAATCCGATTGGCGAGACAGTAAAAGCGGATCTGACTGTGACCTTCACCGCTCCGAAGCTCGCAAATGTTTTACCCCCGGCATCGCATTTAAATGGCAAGTTGATCGTATCGGACATCGGTTCACCGAAATCTTTGATCAACGATGCGCACCCGACCCTTTTTGTGACCGAAGAGAATGATGCGCGTGCGTGGCTTATCCGCACTCGTTACACGCCGCAATCCTTCAAAAACAGCCACGGGCATGTGCTCGTCATCGCCGGTTCACGCGGATACACCGGTGCTGCGATTCTGACCGGGAGCGCCGCTATGCGCTCGGGAGCAGGCCTCGTAACGATTGCTACTCCGGCTTCAGCTCAGCCCGCAATCGCAACGAGTGTGATGCCGGAAGTCATGACCACGGCTCTTGCTGAAACTGATCGCGGTGCGGTAAGCGATGAAGCAGTTGATTACGCACTTAAGCTTGCCGCGAAGACCAACGTGATCGCGGTGGGTCCGGGCTTGTCGTCGGAAGACGAACGCACCCGTCGCTTTGTTCTCCAGTTAGTAAAGCAGCGTACGACGCCGATGGTCATCGATGCTGATGGCCTGAATTGTTTGTCACCCTGGCAGGATGATCTAAGAGGATCTAACTCCCTGCCTTTAGTGCTGACCCCGCACGCCGGCGAGATGAAGCGTTTGCTCGGAACAACTTCAGCCACGGCCCTCGATGATCGCATCGCAGTCGCGCGCAACTTCGCGACCCGGAACCAGTTGATTCTCGTCTTGAAGGGTTCGCGTTCAATAATTGCCGCACCCGATGGCCGCGTATTTATTAATCCCACCGGCAATGCGGGATTAGGGACTGCCGGATCCGGCGACACGTTAACTGGGCTTATCGCGGGTTTTATTGCGCAGGGGTCTAAGACTGGCGACGTGCTTGCGGCGACTATCGCCGCTCTTTACATCGGCGGCGTGGCGGCTGATCTCGCAGCACAGGAAATCGGCATGCGAACAATGGTAGCGTCCGACATCAGAAATCATTTCAGTGAAGCGGTGCGGAAGATTGATCCCGAGGGCGAACAGCCTTAAACAGATGACTATCGCGAAAGAACAGATTGCAGGCGAGTGGCAGACTCAAAGCGCGAGCGAAACCTTCGCTCTGGGCGCGCAGTTAGGCGCCCAACTTAGCGGCGGCGAAATCGTTTTGCTTGATGGGCCGCTCGGAGCCGGCAAAACAGTTTTCGTTAAAGGCATGGCCTCGTCGCTGGGCATCGATCCGGAAGAAGTAACCAGTCCTTCGTTCACTCTGGTCAATCCCTACGTTGCTCGCTTCCCTTTTTTTCACATCGACCTCTACCGTCTCGACGAAGGGTTCGCGGCTGCACATGCAGTCGATCTTGAAGAGTTAATTGCGGACGCGCGTGCGGTAGTAGTTATCGAATGGGCCGAGCGATTAGGTGCTTATCCGCTAACCGTCAATTTATTGCACGTGAAAATATCAGGCGATGGTGAATCCGCTCGCACCATTGTGATTTCAACTTGAAACCGTTCTTGACTCAGCTTCCTGGAGAGAATATAAGGGCACAGCGCCACCAACCCGCGAGTATGCAATCCAGGAGCTAATACTTGTCAACTCAACTCGAACCCATCAAAAGCATCGCCGACGACACGCAAAAGGAATCACTGTCGCTCGCGGAACTGGTAGCGGCGCTTGGTTCAACAAGTGCGCCTCCATCCCTCGAACAGATTTACAGTTGGTTGAGGACGTCAGACATTTCTGCTGAAGACTTGCAGCCGTACATAAGTTTCAAGGAAGGAAACTACTGGCGGCATCGCGTCTTTCGCAACGAGTTTGTAGAGATGCTCGTGCTCTGTTGGCGTCCGGGACAACGTACGCCGATTCACGATCACAACGGTTCGCATGGTGGCGTGAAAATCTGGGAAGGCCACTTATGGGAAACAATTTTCAGTTACGATGAGATCAACGGGCTGGAATACAAAACTGGACGCGAACTGCCCCAGGGCGCAGTTACCGGCTCGGATGTTCCTGACATTCACCAGCTGGGAAATCCCGACGTCAGTGAAAAGGATCTCGTCACTCTTCACATCTATTCACCGCCACTGGGAGTGCTTCATACGTACAAACCCGGTAGCGCAAAGGTTGATCTATACACGCCAGACGATGTTGATGCCGTAGTCACTACTTAACAAACGTCTCCACGTTTAACTCCCTACCATCAGTTGTAACCGTTATCGTTCCACTCTTTCCCGTGGTGAGCACTTGCGCGCCTGACGATTGCCACCGTTCGACAACGCTCGTGTGTGGATGGCCGAAGATCGACATCTGTCCCACAGAAATTATTGCGTAACGCGCATGGGTCGCTGCCACCATCTCTTTCGTCGAAGAGGTCTTGCTGCCATGGTGCGCAACCTTGACTACATCCGCATGCAAATTCTGAGGTGCTTGCAATAAACCAAACTCACCGGCTCGTTCAATATCGCCCGTAAGCAACACTACGCTTGAGCCAAACTGAAAACGCAACACGACCGAATCATTGTTGCGTGATGGAGCACTGGAGTCAGCGAAGGGTTTCGGCCAGAGTACGCTTGCGGTGACTTCGCCAAACCGGAGGATGTCGCCGGCGCCGATTCGATGAAGGGGAATATTCATCGTTGTGAGCGTTTCATCAAACTTAGAGTATTCAGGATCACTCTTCGGAGTACGGGCGACAAAAGCAGCTTGAACGCGAAAGTTGCGGGCGACATCGTTGAGTCCGTCAATGTGATCGGAATCGGCGTGAGTCGCCAGCAGATAGTCGACGTGATCCAGCCCGCGCCACCAGAGATATTCCGAAACGACTGCTTCGCCGATACTACGCGTTTCGCGTTCAAAGACTTCTTCGTCATCCTCCTGCCGAGCTCGAGGAAATGGTCCCGGCTGTCCGCCGGCATCGACGAGAAGTGTTGTGTTATCCGGAAACGTAACTAGCGCGGCATCACCCTGACCTACATCGAGAAAATCGATCCGAAGTTTTCCAGTTGCCTGACCTTCGCTTCCGGGATGAACAATCAGGAACATTATCGTGAACAACTGACACGCGAGGGCTATCCAGAGACGGTTCTTTTTAGTTGGCGACTGTGGAGGTCCGAGTGGATGCCAGCGCCAAATCAGGAGTGTAATCGTCGCCAGCGGAAGGAAATAGATTCCGTAACTTATCGCAGCCCAACCCGAGTATTCGGGAATCCGAATTGAAGCCACACCTAGTCTCGCAAAAGGATCGACGCTATGAACCGTCAACCAGTTCAGTCCATTTGTCGCATGGATTAGAGGCGCTGCCAAAGTTGCGCTGAACTGAGCGAGGATCAGCGCGATCGCAGCGAGGAGAGCAACTGCCCCCAACATCAAGCTGACACCGATGTTCAAAACAAACGAAGCCAGCGAGAGCCGATGAAAGTAAATGATCAGGAAAGGCAAGAGAGCAAGCTGCACTGTTGTGGAAACTACTATTGCGCCGAAGGCATACCGTAACAAGCGCTGCAGATGAATGCGTTCGAGCGTTTTCGCGAGTGGTGACTTGAAGAGCCGGTAGTTGTAGTTTGCATGTTCAAGTTCGCGAACGCCTTCCCGCTCACTCCAATAGAGACACTCGCAGAATGTTCGCAACCACACGGCGCAACCCGGCGGGTAAGGCGTTTGTCGCGATGGTCGCCAGGAACCAATTGACGACACCCTCTCGAGCAGCGGCCATGAAAATGCCACCATCGCCAGCACCGAAATAAACGTTAGTTGAAACGAGGGATCGAAGAGACTCGAAGGCCGTATCGCGAGCAACGCGAGCGCGGTACCTCCCAGGACGTTCAGCGAGGCTGCGCGTCGCGAGACCAACGGCGCAAGGATAATGAGGGTAAACATGAACGCTGCGCGTGCAACCGACGCTTCCGCGCCGACAGCAAGCGCATAGGCCCAAAGCACTGTGGCTGAAAGCAGGAACTGGAGCAGCTTGTTTCTGGTGAAGGACCGTGCGAGTAGGAATGCGAAACCGCCCAGGAAGGTAATGTGCAAACCACTGATGACCAGCGCGTGAAAAGTTCCGCCTTCCCGAAATCGTTCCGCAGTCGAACGCGATAGCCGGTAACGATTTCCCAACATTGCTGCATCGAGTACGCCTGCGGTCTCGGCAGAAAAGTGAGCATCAATTTCGCGCTGTAATCGACCGCGCCAACCGTAAAGCCACGCCAGGGGCAGCAACACGCGATCATTCTCAAGCCGCTCGATTAGTAACGGACTCTTTACAAACCCAGATGCGTCGTAACCTTTTTGATCGAGATATTCAGTGAACGATGCGACGCCGGGATTCCGAAAGTTGTCTGCACGTTCCAGCCGCGTCATCACTCGCAAGCGGGCTCCGTAGTGCAGATCAAGTTGATCCAACTCCTGCATGACTGACGCGTTCGGGACTGAGACTAACAACATGACCAATCCACGCGTCTCTTGGTCGCTGCCGTCACGCGAGCGAATCTTGTGAACGCGCAGCTGCAGGTACAGCCGCTCCGGTGCAATTTCGGGATCGCGCTCGAGCACGCCAGTTAGTTCTACAGGTTCACCGACCCGGATAGTTCTTGTTTCGATTAGCCGCTTGAGTTGATTGAGGGAAGCCGGAGAGTTTTCGATCGTTGCGACGCTCGCGCCAGTGCAGCTGAAGGCTAACATCACCATGATCGTCGCGAGAACACGTTTGCGATTTGTTACGAGTGTAAACAGAGCAACAAGGCTCAAAACAACAGCGGCCGCGATCAGCCATCGAATTGAAACAACGAAATAAGTGGAGACGAGAACGCCACCGGAAAATGCCACCGCTAATTGGAACAGCGGAAAGCGAGCCAGCGCTTCAGCGGGTGGCGTGTATACAGTCCTACTCACGCTTTTGGTGCAACTCCAGCGGAGGGTGATTGAGCGGTGTGGCCGACTAGCGAGTGATGGGTGAGTTAATCAGTTTACAAGTGTCGCATTGCAGTCAGGCGAGCGACGGTCTCAACGTGATGTGTCTGCGGAAACATATCAAACGCGGCAACCGAGTCAAGAATGTAGTCGTCATCAATAAACTTTCTGAGATCGCGCGCCAGAGTTGCAGGGTCACACGAAACGTAAGCGATGCGACGCGGTCGCAGCGCCAGTATTCCGGCAATGGCGGCATTCTCGCAACCTACTCGCGGCGGGTCCAGCAGCAAAAAATCCAGCGGCTCGAATGGCCGCGATTGTTTGAGCCAGGGCGCCACGCCCAGCGTTACGACTTCGACGTTTCTCAGTCCGGCGAGGGCAAGATTTTGTTTGGCAAACTCCGTGGCCCGCGGGTGCGCTTCAACCGAAGAAACACGCGCGAACCGCCGGGCCATCGGCAGCGTGAACAATCCCACGCCGGCGTAGAGGTCTATAGCGAATTGGCCTCTGACGCTGCCAAGCGCTTCGTTGATTAACGGTTCGAGTAGCTCATGATTTACCTGAAAAAACATGTCGGCGGTAAAGGAGTAGGTTTCCCTGCCGATTCGTTTTCTAATCACTTCGGGAGTAAACCCGCCGAAAGCGGGCGCAACCGAGATGCCGTCGTCACCGGCAACTACGTCGACATCCCTCGGGTGCGTGACTGCAGTGCCTGCCTTCAGTTCGTGTCGCACTTGTTCGAGCGTCTTTTCTAATTCCGGAACCAGCACGCCGCAGTACTCAACATCGCAAACGCGATTAGTGCCCCGCTCGAAGTAACCGAGCAACTTCGCCGGATTATCGATCTGCCAGTTAGCGCGAGAGCGGTAACGCCACTCCTGCGAAGGTGTAATGCGAATGTTGCGGGGTAGCGGAATTTTCGCTATGCGATGCAAACAGTCACGAATGATCTCAACCTTGGCCTCGAGCTGGGCCTTGTAAGTAAGCTGCTGAAAATCGCAGCCGCCGCAACGCCCAAAGTAAGGACACGGTGGTTCGACGCGAACCGGCGACGGCTTCAGGATTTCAACGATCGATGCGAACGCTGCTTTGTTCTGGGTACGATCTATTCTTACTCGCACTCGATCTCCGGGTGCTGCCAGTGAAACGAAGAGCGTCAAGCCGTCGACATGCGCCAGACCGACGCCACCTGGAAGCAGTCTTTCGATATCAACCTCGTAGGTCTGCTCTACTTGTTCAGCTGGAATCATATGTGCGGAAAGAGCACAAAGCCGCGGATGAATACGGATGTTCGCGGATCATGCGGCAGCGCGTCAACTGCGACGCTGCAGCTCAACAAATCCAATGCGGCGCAGTTTAAACCGGGTTCGCGCGCCACTGTTGCGGCGGAGGCGGTGCGTATTCAGGCGTCACGCCTTCCAGTTCGATCTTTATTCCGCCAACCACGCCGGCAGCGAGGTTATAAACCAGCGCCCCAATAGCTCCGCCGATGAATCCGAGCACGCCGTAAAAGATCGGAACGACGATCATTATTACGATCCCGCCGATTACCGAGCCCACGCCTCCCATGGCCTGATCGCCGCTTGGCGCCAGGGAAGAAATCGCGGCTCCAAAAATCATAAAGGCAAGTCCGTAAATCACGCCGATCAGCAAGCCGATCACAAACAACAGTAGCCCTTCGATCCTGGCAACTGAAAAAACACCGAGCCGTCTTATAGTCATCTCAGCCATTTGTCGTCTCCCTGGAGAAATCGTTGGAGTGCGCCCCTAGCGAGTTCAGCGGGCGCATTCGATGGTGCTGTTTAGATTATTGGGCGACGTGCCTGATTGATTCAGCGCGCGTCGAATTAAAGGTAGAACAAACTAAGCCGCGGAATTCCAAATTGCTCACGCAAGCGCTTCATTAGAAGGTTATCGAAAGTTTGTCGATAAACTTCGGGCTCCATCTGCTTACGATAAGGCTTCAACTGCTCTTTTACTTCAAGCTCTAATTGTGACAATTGTTCGTTGGCTGCCGCGCGCACTTCGTCGCTCAGCATGCGCTCAACGCCACTCAACGACTGCTCCAGCTTTTTCGCGTCAGGTGATGGAGCCTCAGCAAAATCTTGTTCGATCTCCGCCAGCAAAGCCACGGCCCTATCGATCGCTTCGGAAAAATTATCAGCCCGCGTGAGTTTACGGAGCGCGGCGGCGTCCAACAAATTTTTCCGGCCGCGCGCCAGGTGTTCAAGAATTGATGAACGGGAAAACGGCAAAGCATCGCCGCTGCCCTCGCCGTTTGTTTCCGCCGAAGCGCCGACTCGCGACTCGCGCCATTCAGCAAACTGCGCTTCAACTTCTTCCTGACAATAGAGCAAACTCTTAATCGAGCGCTTTCGTGGCTTCGACTCCCACGAATCGAACGCTTTTTCAATTCCGCGCAGGGCGACGTGAAGCGGGACCTCCATTTCCTTCCAACTCTCGATTAAAGCCCAGTCCATCGGACTCAACAACAAGTGCTTCGCGCGCCGCCGAATAAAGGCGTCTTCAATTTCCGTGAAGTAGTTGAAATAGTTCAAGAGAATGAGTCCCACTTACCAGGTCCAGCGACCAACGTCGAGAATCGTATCAACCATCAGACTTTAGACTTTGGACCTGGGACTTTGGACGAGCATTGCGTTCGTGAATCAAACGCAGACCCTCAAGCGTAAGCGTGTCGTCCACCAGTTCAATAAATTCGGATCCGGTGGCGATTAGTGGAGCGAGCCCGCCCGTTGCGATAACTCGCGGCTTAGCGCCTATCTCATCGACGATCTTTCGTAGCACCCCGTCAACTAAACCCACGAATCCATGATAGAGCCCTGACTGCATCGCAGCGATCGTCGAGGAGCCGATCACTTTTTGCGGGCGCCGGATATCCACGCGCGGAAGTTTTGCGGTGCGTTCAAAAAGCGCGTCCGAAGAGATCATGATGCCCGGCGTAATTACCCCGCCTACGTATTCGCCCGCCGCGTTGATCGCATTGAAGGTTGTGGCAGTGCCAAAGTCAACCACGACGCAGGGCGTTCCGTATTTTGCGATCGCGGCAACTGCATCGACGATTCGGTCGGCGCCAACGTCACTCGCCGGCTGGTAAAGAATCTTCAGGCCAGTATCGGTAGTGTGATCTACAAAGAGTGGCGTCAGATGGAAGTAGCTTTCCGCCATCGTCTTCAAGGTGTAGTTGAGCGGTGGCACTACGGAAGCGATCGCAATGGCGTCGATGGCTTTGAAGTCGAGGTCAGCTAATTCGAAGAGGTTGCGAGCATGCACGCCATACTCATCGACCGTGCGCGAGCGCGCCGTGGTTAAACGCCAGTGGGCGACGAGGTTGGTGCCCTCGAAAACGCCAAGCGAAGTGTTGGTATTGCCGGCGTCAATAACTAGAAGCATAGGCGGTTTCCTCGCGCTCAGTCAGGGGTCCACTGCTGTTATTTGAGACCAATTCTTCCATCAGATCGCAAGCGACGGCAGCGCCGTTTTCACGTCGCACAGCGTCGCCAATCTGGATTGCTTTGGCCACATACTCGCCCGACGTTAATAGCAGGGTGAGCTCCTTCGCAACACGGTCGGCACGATACTTTGCGCGAGGCAAGGTGCGACTGCAACCCATTTTTTCGGCATGCGCGGCGTTATCCGGTTGGTCGAAGGCAAAGGGAACAATCAGCGTCGGTATCCCGGCACGCAAAGCCTGCGAGGTTGTGCCCACTCCTCCGTGATGCACCATCGCGCAGGCCCGCGTCAACAGCTGCCCAAAGGGAGCGTAGTTGACTGCGATTACGCCCGTTGGCAATTCTTCCTCGAGCCTGTTTCTCTCGTCGCCAATCAAAAGCACCGCGCGGCGCCCCAACAATTTTGCTGCCGCCGCGCTCTCCCGGTAAAAATCCTGCGCCACCCAAACGGCTGAAGAACCCAAACTAAAAACGATTGGCGGCTCTCCCTCGTCGAGAAACCGCAAAAGCTCAGCCGGCATCTCAAGCTCGTTGCGCCCATCGTAAAAAGCAAACCCGGTAATTCGGGCTTGCGGTGGCCAGTCGGGCTGTGCTTGCGCGAAGAGGGACGAGAAAAGCGCGAGGATAAGAGTCGGCGAATGCTGTGCTTCGAAAATTGGCAGACCGCGATCGGGCAAGCCAAGCTCGCGACGAAAAGCGTCGTAAGTCTTGTTTGAGTACGCCTTCTTAACCTGACTAAAAAATGCAGCGACAAAACGCGGACCGAAAACTTCCACGTGCCGCATCCATGGCCAAAACGGCGGCCGTGGCGGATCGTACGCAGAGAAAAACGAAGCGGGCGCCAATAGGCTCGAGGCCCACGGAATGCCGGTGGTCTGAGCCACCAGTGGTCCGGCAAAAGTTATCGGATGCGTTAACAATAGATCGGCGCCATCAACCGCATGCAACAGATCGTCATAGGCCTCGCGCACAGAGGGCATCAGCATTTCGTTTAGCAGGTAGCCGCTGCCCGAGCGCGGATGCATTACCTTCTGCATCATCACCGGATCCTGCTCCTGCGGCGGCGGAATGTTTGGTCGCACCGGAACGAATTCAAAACCGGACGATTGCATTCTCTCGCGATACAGTTCGCTGGTAGCAATCACGGGCGTGTGTCCACGCGTACGCAACTCCGTCGCGATAGCCATGTATGGATGGATATCGCCGTAGGAACCAAGCGTGGTGATGATGATGCGCTTTCCCTGGTTCACACTCACTACTCGACTGCGCGGATGGCAGAGACGTCGCCGGCCCTGACGATTCGAATTTCGCCCTCATCAGTTTCTACACGTAACGCTCCATCGCGTTCAAGTCCACGAGTTGTGCCTTCTAAGCGGTTGCCTGCTTCCATTACGCACACTCGTTTGTCCGTCGCATAGGAAGAGTAAAAGCTCCAGGCGCGTAAGATTTTTTCCGGTCCGTCGGGTTGATTTAATAACTGATAATTCTTTTCGAGTGCGGTTACCAAATGCTGCAGCACAATTTCCGCATCGGCCGGATGAACGCTTTCTCGTTCGACTGAAGTTGCCACGTCATCCAGTTGCGCCGGAAAGGAATCTTGATTCAGGTTAATTCCGATGCCGACAATTACGGCGCGCCCCGCCGCAGTCTCAACAGTTTCGGCTAGTATCCCGCAAATCTTTTTTTCGTTAACGAGTATGTCGTTTGGCCACTTGATATCAGTCTTGATTCCACTTGCCTCAAACAATGCTTCCCGCACGGCTACCGCCGCCATCAACGTCAACAACGGCCAGGCGCTCTGGTCAAACTTTGGGCGCAGGATAATGCTGAAATAGAGGCCGGCATTTTTCGGCGAAACCCAACGGCGCTGCAAGCGCCCGCGCCCAGAGGTTTGTTCGCCGGCAACTACACACGTTCCTTCCTGAGCACCATCAGTGGCGAGTCGCGCCGCTTCATCATTTGTCGATGGCAACGATTCGAAGCGGAAGATTTGTACGTTGAATATTGCCAATTTGAGATTATCCGCAGATAACGCAGATTACACGGATTCAAATACAACACAAAGCAGCTTTGCGTTGTCTTCAGTTCGGATCTGAATCTGTGTAATCTGCGTAATCTGCGGACTCAAATTTCTGACCGCTGCACGAGGTCCACCGCTTCCTGCGCCAACTCCCGCACCAAAACATCAAGGTGACGAAAACGCTCATCGTGGGTCTGTCCCCTGGCAAAACGAAAATAGATTTGTTGAATGACTACCGCCACTTTGAAACGCGCAAAGGTCTCATAAAACACGATGCGCGAAAGATCACGTCCGGTTTTGGATTGGTAACGCTCAATTATTTCTTCACGCCGGAGCCATCCCGGCCCGGTGGTAAGCGCGCGTAACGAATTGTTTTGATCAGTCGACTGTCCTGCCATCGTCCAGTAACTCAGCGCCAAACCCAGATCGATCAACGGGTCCCCTACCGTGCACATTTCCCAGTCCAGCACCGCGACGACGCGCGCTGGATCAGCCTCATCAAGCATCAGGTTATCGAGTTTGAAATCGTTGTGAACTATTGTCGCGTCAACTCTCGTTTCATCCGGAATCCGATCGGTTAACCAGTCCACCAGTTGATCCATTTCGGCCAACTCAACAGTCTTCGAGCGTTGCCAGCGATCCGCCCAGCCCCTCACCTGGCGCGTCACGAATCCAACCGGTTTGCCAATTTGAATAATGCCGGTCTTCACAATATCCACTGCGTGTAACGCAATCAGCGTGTCGAAAACACTTTCACTAATTCGTCTGCGCAGATCCAAATTCTCGCCGATGGATTCCGGAACCGTTCCGCGCAGGATGAACCCACGACGGCGCTCCATCAAGTAGAACGGCACCCCGATGATCGAGATGTCATCGCAAAGCAGCAAAGGCCCAGGCGCGAGCGGAAACTGCGGGTTGATTACCGCGAGTAGCTTGTACTCACGCGGCATGTCATGGGCGGTGGGCGCCACCGGCCCAACCGGCGGCCGGCGCAAAACAAATTCCAGATCGCCATAACGAATCAGATACGTCAGATTCGAATGGCCGCCGGGAAATTGTTTCAGCTCAATTTTTTCTGTCGGGGGGATTTCAGGAAGGTGTTTACGGAGAAAACGATCGAGAGCAGCTAAATCCAACTCTTCACCGGCGCGCACTGCTGTGCTATCTGCGTTCATCAGCCGCTCAGTCAGTTTTGAGTCTCAAAGGCTTTGAGTATTCGCTGCGCCACGACTTGCCGGTGCACTTCGTCGGGTCCATCGTAAATTCGCGCCGCGCGCGCATCGCGATAAAACATTTCCAACGGTGTGTCTTTCGAATACCCCAGCGCGCCGTGAACCTGAATGGCGCGGTCAATCACATCGTGGAGCACCCGTGCTCCAAAAAACTTGATCAATGAAATTTCCACGCGAGCATCATCTCCACGATCAAGTTTCCAGGCAGCGTTCAAGGTCATCAGGCGCGCGGCGTTAATTTCGGCTGTTGAGTCGGCAATCCAATTCTGCACGGTCTGCTTTTTCGCGAGCGGCTCGCCAAACGACTGCCGCTTGAGAGCGTAGGCGCACATCATCTCGAGGCTGCGTTGCGCTGCGCCGATCCACCGCATGCAATGCTGAATTCGCCCGGGGCCGAGGCGCGCCTGCGCGAGCTTAAAGCCCTGGCCCGCTTCGCCAAGCAAGTTCGTAAGCGGCACGCGACAATCTTCAAAACGAATTTCGCAATGACCGCCGACGCCGCCTGAACCCATCACCGGCACCGAACGAATTATGTTGAACCCGGGCGTGTTTGTCGGCACGAGAATCATGCTGGCTCGCGAATGAGACGCGGCCTCCGGTTCGGTGACCGCCATCACGATCGCGAAAGTAGAACCGATCGCGCCGCTGATGAACCACTTGTGGCCATTGATTACCCAGTTATCGCCGTCGCGCACAGCCGTCGTTTTCAGACCCGTTGGATCCGATCCCGCGACTTCCGGTTCAGTCATGGCAAAACACGAACGCACGTCGCCGTTTGCCAGGGGCCGCAGGTATTGTTCTTTCTGTTCCTTCGTAGCGGCGATCAATAACAACTCCGCATTGCCGGCATCGGGCGCTGCATTGCCGAACAGCCGTGGCGCGAACACTGAACGTCCAACGATTTCGTTTATCAAAGCCTGGCCGATGAATCCGATGCCCATCCCGCCCCACTCGCGCGGAAGATGTGGCGCCCAAAGGCCGAGCGCTTTCACTCGTCGTTGCAGATCTCGTTCGAGCTCAACCGGCAATCCTTCGTCTTCAACGAGCTGGCTCTCATTTGGATAAACGAACTCGTCCATGAATGCAGTCGTGCGATCGCGCATGGCTTCGAGTTCAGGAGGGATGCTGAAATCAATCATTCGTGGACCTTCTACCGGCAGTTGTCTAACTGAATGAGCGGGCGAATTGTAGCTGTAAGACGGCGTGTTAACCAGACCGGCATTCTTTTACCGCCAACTCTGCGCTAACATGCCTGCTGCCATTTTCCGGAAACAACCTGCCGCAGGAGGATCGCGATGAAACGTCTCACCACTCTGTTTTCAGTCGTACTGATAATCGGCTGTGTCAACATAGCTGAGGGCCAGCGACGTTTTAACGGCGTGCCCTCGGGGACTCTGGTTGATTTGACGTACCCCTTCGATTCCACGACGGTTTACTGGCCCACTGCCGAGGCTTTTCATCTTGAGAAAGATTTTGAAGGTGACACTGAGCTGGGTTACTACTATTCCGCTTACAAATATTCAGCCGCTGAACACGGTGGAACCCACATCGATGCGCCGGTGCATTTCGCGCGTGGCCATCACTCGGTCGACAAGATACCGCTGGAGCAGCTGATGGGTTCGGGAATTGTTATTGACGTTACGCGACAGTGTTCCGCGAATCGTGATTATCTAATCACCGAACAGGATGTAAAAAATTGGGAACGACTGAATGGACGAATAGCGCCGGGGACGATCGTATTGCTACGCACCGGCTACGGAAAGTTCTATCCCGATCGTAAGCGATATCTTGGAACTGACCAGCGTGGTGCAGCCGCAGTAGCGCAACTTCACTTCCCCGGCCTCCATCCTGAGGCGGCGAAGTGGTTGACTCAGAACCGCCAGATCAAGGCGATTGGGCTCGATACTGCCAGCATCGATTATGGCCAATCAAAGCTCTACGAAAGCCATCGCATACTCTTCGATAAAAACATTCCTGCGTTTGAAAACGTTGCCAACCTCGACCAGCTTCCGATAACGAGATTCTCTATTATCGCGTTGCCGATGAAGATTGGCAGCGGCAGCGGCGGTCCACTGCGAATCATCGCCGTAGTTCCTGCTCGCAAATAGTTGCATGGATTTCGGCGGCAACATCGATTGGTTTCCGGTAAAACTCTCCTTCGCCGTCGCGGGCGCGGCGACTTTGATTGCCCTCGTGGCCGGCGCCGCGCTTGGCTGGTTGCTCGCGCGCAAGAATTTCCCCGGTCGCAACCTGCTGGATTCGCTAATCACGCTCCCGTTGGTACTGCCACCAACCGTGCTCGGTTATTACTTACTCGTTCTGCTGGGCACACGATCAGCCTTCGGGGGTTTTCTTTATCATCGCCTGGGCATCCGGCTCACCTTCACTGTTGGGGCCGCCATCATCGCCGCCACGATTCATGCTCTGCCCTTGGTAACCAAGAGTCTTCGCGCTGCTTTTGAAGGCGTTGATTTGGAACTTGAATCTGCCGCGCGCACTCTCGGGCTCGGCAGTCGCATGGTTTTCTTTAGGGTGACTCTGCCGCTCGCTTCGCGCGGTGTGCTCGCTGCAACTGCGCTCGCGTTTGCGCGCGCGCTGGGCGACTTCGGCGTAACGATCATGATCGCCGGCAACATTCCGGGGAAGACACAGACAGCTTCAGTGGCAATCTACGATGCAGTGCAGGCAGGTCGCGATAACGAAGCACTCACACTTGCAGTAATCGTTTCGCTGATCGCAGTGGTTATGTTGTATCTGATTAATCGCTTCGGCAGGCTGCGCTGGTGATCAGCAGGCAGCGAGCGGCGCTTGTCAGAACCGCCTGCGTCAGCGGGCGGCGCTTGCCAGAACCGCCTGCGTCAGCGGGCGGCGCGCTTGTCAGGACCGCCTGCGTCAGCGGGCGGCGCTTGTCACTACGTCAGCCAAGAAAGCCCTTGAAGTTCGCTGCACTACTCGAATAGCCTGGAAACAGAGTTTGTAGTTTCGGCGTGCCCAGATGCCTGGCAGCGACTTCACCAAAGACGTCGCGGAAGTCAGTCGTCAATGCCAGGTCGCGGCCCTCGTACAACTGATCGCTCTTAAGGCCGGGCCACTGTCCATAAACCTTGCCACCTCGAACGCTGTTTCCAAGTACAAACATGGCATTCGCGTGACCATGGTCGGTGCCACGATTCCCGTTTTCACGTGCCGTGCGACCAAACTCCGACATTGTGAGAATTACGATGTCGTCCATTCGTGAACCAAGGTCGGTATAAAGCGCCGCGATTGCGTTGCTGAATTGCTGCAGCAAATTTCCAAGTTGGCCGCGCGCGTTGCCTTCGTTCACGTGTGTGTCCCAACCCCCGATATCAATGAACGCTACTTCCAACCCAACGCCTGCTTTGATTAACTGCGCGGTCTGCAGTAACGAATTACCGAACGCCGTGCGTGGATATTGCGCGCCATTCTGCGGTTGATACTGGGCCGGATTGACCTGCTTCAGATAGTTGACCGCTTCGAAAGTTTCGCGCCCGGTTCCAGCCAATACGTCGTTCACGCTTTGGTTGTAAATTGCTTCAAAACCGCCCTGAACGGTGGCCGAATTCTGTCCGGCACGGATTGAGAAGTCGGCAAGATTCGAAATAGCTAACGTCGACGCACGGCCCTGCAGCACGCGTGGCATGGTTTGCGTCATCGAAACGGCGCGGAACACACTGGCTTCCGGTTCAGCGTTGCTTTGGAGGTAGCGATTCAACCAGCCATCTGTTGTCGACTTCACTCCGGGTGTCGCTGATTCCATGTAGTCCTGCGCATCAAAATGCGAACGCGTGTTGTCGGGTGAGCCCGAGGCGTGAACGATCGCGAGCCGCTTCGAATCCCATAACGATTTAAACGGGCGCAACGATGGATGCAGGCCGAAGAACCCATCGAGCGGTATTGCTGAATCGGCATTCCCAGCCTGTGGCTTGGCAATCGCGATGGATGGCCGCAGATCGTAGTAGGCGCTTTCGCCATATGGCACGACCATGTTCAAGCCGTCTACTGCGCCGCGCTGAAAGATCGCGATCAGGATTTTGCCGCGGGCCCGCCTGTCACGTCCCTGGCCCAGCACTGTGCGCTGAAGAAATGAAGGCGTCGCAGTCATCAAGCCAAAACTAGCCAGGGCAACGCTTCCTGAACGTATAAAGAATCTTCGATCCATAACAACCTCGTAAATCGTTAATCGTTAATAGGAAATCGTGAATCGTAAATTGTTCATGGTCGTCGTGAGTTAGAGTTATTGCAAACTTATTCGAACTATTCACGATTCACGATTTACCATTTACTGCCTTTGAAACTCCGGCGAACCCAATATCAACCCTACTACCTTCGTCATCGGATCAGTGATGTTGGCATCAACTCTGGGAAGCTGACGGCCCTGGCGCTCAGCCAGAAACTGCGTGTCCCCATCGGCTTCTGCTGACATCGATCCGTTCATCCGTTGTGTCGCAGTTGCTGCCGGAACCACCAGAGGCGTCGGCTCATTCAACTGTTTTAACAACGTCTCCCGAGTCTTTGCCGTCACATCACCGGCGACGATCAAACTCAGAAAGCGATCCATCATCTGTGCTTTCTCCAGCGAACCGGCTCCGTTGCTCACAAACTGTTGCAGGTTCAAACGCGTTCCCGGAATACGATTGCTGGCGAGCGTGAGTCCAAAATTTAAACGCTCGAGCAAGCCTCCGGTGTTCACCCAGCTTTCAGCCGCGTCGGAATAACCGTTGGGAGTTTGAAATCCGTAAAGCGGTTCGCCCATTCGCGCAATCCACTGATGCAATTGCGGCCCCCCGGTAGTGTCGCCGCCCAGCGCCCTGATTGCACTTACAGTCAACTCAAAAGGACGCTTCACTTTCGCGCGATAGGCTACCGGCGAATTGAATTCGGGCGAAAAGAAAATCGCGCGCAGAGTTTCACGAATATCGCCATGGGTCTTTGTGAAAGTAGCGGCAACGCGATCGATTAAGGCTGGCGGCGGAGTATCAGAAACAAAATGACGCGCCAACTTAGTGGCAATAAATTTGGCGGTCGATGGGTGATTGGCCAGGATCTCGATCACTCGCAAACCATCTTTCATTCCGCCGCCGGCAGGAATCTTCTGGCCAAGAACGATTTTCTCGCCGTTGTCATGTGCACGCTCATTGAAGAAAAAGCGCCCCGCGTTTTCGCGCAACATCTCAGCCCGGCGACCGTCCATTGCCGCGTTGGCAAGTCCTCCGCCTCTGGGCGCGAGAATCGTCCAGCCCGTAAAGCAACGTGCTACTTCCTGCACGTCCTTCTGGGTGTAGCCACCTTCTACTCCGAGCGTGTGCAGCTCCATCAGCTCGCGCGCGTAGTTTTCGTTAATGCCTCGCCGTGCTTGTTGCTGTGGTCGCTGTTCAGCCGGATTGTTTGACATCCGGAGCTCAGGCCGATCGTTTACGCGTTGGCCCATCAGCATTCTCATCAATGGACCCTGCTGGCGCTGATTGTTACGACCCAACTGCGCGTTTGGACTAACGCTCTGGAAATTGTCGAGATAGAACAGCATCGCCGGGCTCTGCGCCGTTGCCGCTAACAGATCGGAAAACTTACCCATCGTGTTTGGTCGAATCGTGTCGCGATCGTAAGAAACGAGCAACCAGCGATCGGCGCCTTTGCCGGCAAAAACGTTGAAGTGGTTCGACCAAAAATCAACCATCACTTCCTGCAATTGCCGTTCGCTATAGACAGCGCGCAGGATTCGTGACGCCTGCAGATCAGCTGATATTCGTTGTGGGAGTTGCAACCCATTCTCGCGGTAATACTCGCGCAGCGCCTGACGATATTTTTGGTTATCGCGCTGATCGGGGTTTTCAGCCGGATCCTTTTTCGGAGCGCCGTCCGCAGTCATCTCCATCGTGTCACTTGCTTTTGATTGAGCGCGGGCAGGCGGGTTCTTCACTCGATTTTCGCGAGCCTCGGCAAGGCCTTCAGGCATTTGACCCCGGCGCTCGAGTTGGCGCACCAGCTGACCGGGTTGCGGATACTTTTGATAGAGTTCAGCCGTCGTCATTTTGAGGACGGGCAACGCTGCGACCTTCGCTTCGGCTACTTGATCATCGATCTTTTCCGGATTGAGTTGCTGATTGATGTAATTGTCCAAACCCATAGCCTTGACGCGGGCTAAATCTCCGGGCCGGGCCCCGAAACCTAATCGATTGAGGACGTGAATCACTCGCTGATCTTCCGTCAGGCCGGCGGCTCGCGCCTGCTGCTGCGCGCCGGCAGGTGACCCGCTGAACAGGATGGAGGCAATAACCAGCAGAGAAATCGCCAGCTGGGAAGTCTGCGAGCGTAACCGATTGTTGAAATGCGTCATGATTTTCCCCATTACAGAGCTGTTAATTAATTGCAATAATTTGCACCGATGTTTAGACGCCTGGAGACCCATCTGAGTTGGAAAATCTTGACAGTCCCAGCTAAAACCTCGGGGATACTTTCACCCGATCGTTTTTCGTTATCAAAAAGTAAGACCAAACTATTCACTCGGTCGTCAAAATATTAAATCGCCACTCGATGAACTGGGCAAAGAGCGTCGCGTGGCGGTTTCCCAAGGGGTACATGGAAAAGGCGGCGCTGCGTTTGGCAAGAATGCAGCGCCCTTTTTTCGCGGAACTAAACAGGCTGGAATATGCAGTTCTGATCGGCTGAAGGTGCGCCGATGAATTGCGAGGAGCGCTATCGCATGGGACGCGGGAAACTAACCGGCGACTTGTTGCCTTCTTTATCAACTGCTCGTACGCCAAAAAAGTAGTTGTCTTTTGACATAGATTTCATCGTGAAGCTCGTCACATTACCTACCGCTCGACTATTAGTCCAAACAGGTGAAGTGGTATCACGCCACACTATCTCATAACCGGCGAGATCCGGTTCTTTGTTGGCATCCCATTTCAGATCCGTATCGTTAGTCAAACGTGCCGTCACGATTACGGCATTTTTTGGACGCGCCGGGGCGAGCGCCAGCGCAGCGAGCGACGCGGCATTCACTCGGGCGACGTTAGCGATGTAATTGAAGTCGTCAAATTCGGGCAGGTCGCCATACTGCACGCCTTTTTCGAGCCGAACATTTTGATGCTGATGGTTGTAATTCTCATTCGTCTCGGTGAATCTGACTGCGGGAAAACCACGCTCAAGAAACGGCCGGTGATCGCCTCCACGCAAATACCGATCGCGCCGGTAAACCATCATCACTCGCATCGCCGGAACGTAACGCGCCGCCGCGTCTTTGATAAACCGGGCCAACTGTCTTGAAGTTGAATCGTTTTCACCGCCGACGAGACGTCGTGTGTTCGCTTCTTCGTTAGTTTCAACTGAAGGAACGCCTTCGGAAAAAACGCGAACCGCGCGTGCATCACGAACACCGGTGCTGCCCACCGAACTACCAATGATGTCATTCGTGAACATGGCTTCGACGTCCATGTGATTTTGTTTCGCTTGCTCAGCGAAGTAAGTTGAACCGAGCAAACCCTGCTCTTCGCCGGCGACAGCCATGAAAATTATGGTCGCGTCAAATTCATATTTCGCCATCACGCGCGCCATCTCGAGAACGGCAGCCGTCCCGGAGGCGTCGTCGTTGGCACCGGGAGCGTCACACTTCGCATCCGTCGGACTGCTGCACATGGAGTCGTAATGTCCACTGACGACGTAAGTGCGGCCCGTAGAATTCGCTAGCGTTCCCTTCAAAGTTGCCACGACGTTGGTAATGATCGTCGGGTTAGGTACGCGGTCGGCTTTCGGTTGTTCAAAGCTTTGCTTAACAACGGTCATGCGCCCGCCCGATTGCTGAGCCGCTTTCGAAAACTCTGCGAATAACCAATCGCGGGCGGCGCCAATTCCGCGATTAGGATTGTCCTGCTCTGAAAGCGTGTTGCGGGTGCCAAACGAAACCAATTTGCGGATAGTGCGCTCTATGTTGCGCGCATCAATCTCACGGACAATTCGCGAAATCTGTTTTTGACTGCGGAAGGAGATCGGCTGGCGCTTTAAGCTTTGGGCTGCTGCTGCAGAGTTCAGCAGTAAACCAGTACCGAGCGCGAAGATAACCTGAAGGATTGTTTGGCGACGTCGATATGGGTTCATGCTTTCTTTTTAACGAGCATTGGGATCCGAACCTTCACGGTAAGCCGGACTGAAGGTGCGCGTCGTGTGTTCCGTGACGCTGGGTACATGTTCGCGAAGAGGGGGAAACTGTTGTCGCGGCGGTGGAATTTGCGCCGGCACGCGTGGTTGAACAGGGGGCTGATAAGTTTCACGATTCATTGAAGCGACCTTCAACCAAAAACGGATCATCAGCGCGGTGCAACCGAACAGCGTGGCGAGACTAAAAATGACCATCCAGGTAAGCGCAGCAGGATGCAAATTCATGCGCGCGAGTTCCTGTGCACTGCTGAGAATGATTCCCAACCCAATGGTGATAGTTAATCCAGTAACAATGGCGGGGAAACCCAACCTAACCGGCTTGATCGGGGCAGTCTCGTAAGTGACCGGTAACCCTGAAAGATTAGCTCCACAACGGTTGCAGTATTTGAGTTCAACCGAGATTTCATTTCCACACGATGGACAATACATAACTCCTCCAGTTTTAGAGTTCCCCGTTGAACGACGTGCGTAATGTAACACTCCGCAATCGTTATCGAAACGGTTCAGCTATTGTCGTACGCCGGATAGAGAAGAAAGGTTGAAGATTACTGAATGCGGTAGGCGCGATTTTTCCAAACTACAATCACAACGCCGTTCAGTTGTTCCGCAATTGCTCGCAGGCCAGGTTCGTCAGCCACGAGTGCGCGGTATTGTTCGGAGCCACGCGTAAGCTTGATTGTGCCGCTACCTGATTCGTATGCCGTGTCCACCCAGGCATTGCCCTCGCGCGTAAAGGATCGACCGGACACTGAGCGCGTCTCGACGTTGGCAGCCTTCTTGTTCATGTTGGCGTCGCTGGGACCACGCTTCGCACTCATCAGGCCGCCCGAGTTTCTGCCGGCAACGTTTGTTGAACCAACGTTCGAGGCAATATTGCTGCGAGCTCGATTTGGTCCATGCTCCTCTTCGCGCTGTTTAGATTCATCGCGAGAAGTTGGTTGATCTTCCGACTTGGTCTGCGCTTCTTTAGCGAGGTCAGCGCGTTTGTCAGCGTCACTCAGAACCGTAGTAGGAGCTGGAGGAGCAGCTTTAGGTTCCAACGCATACGGAGACACTCGGGCTGGCTCCGCATCTTTGGCAAAGTTGAGGTCGTCTTTACCGGGAGCTTTTGCTGCCGTCGATTCGGCCGGCAATTCGGTAACCGGCCGAGGCGCCGCCAATTTCCGATCCTCAGTCTCGCCCGTAGCTGTTTTTTGCGCCCGAGTCGTATCGGCATCGCTGAGTCCGGAAGCCGCTTGTGGAGTTGCCGAGCTCGCCGGCACGTCTGCTGAAGTTGGGTTCTTGAGTGTATTAACCGGGGCAGGCGTTTCAACTGGCGTATTCTGTGCAACGAAGTCCGCAGTCTGCTGCCGGCGCAGGGCAAGTAGGCCAACGCCTATGACTACAGTCAGCATTAACGCTGGAACCGCGAAACGTAAAACGGCGGGCGAGAAAAATGCTGATAGCTGCTGCCAAAAACCAGCCGTGGCTTTTGGCTCAGGAACATTTGAGACTGCCACACCCGCGGCTTGCGAAAGACTCACAACGATACCGCGGCATGAATCGCAATCCGCCAGATGCTCGGTATAGCGAGCGCGAGCCGCCGCCGGAACCATTCCTTCCGCGTAAGAGTTGAGCTCGTCTGCGTCGAGATGGTTAGAGGCGGCCACCTTGCCGTCGCCTGATCCCATTTGCTCTGCAGCCGTACGCGGATGATTCGCGAGTGACCGCAGCAGCAAATCGACTTCGTTGTTGTTCGCTTCTCTCATTACTAATTTCTGTACCCTCTCAAGAACGTTGCGGGGTTCGTTTGCTTGCGCCCAATCCTTGAGAAGAAACTCTTTTTACGTCTGTTTCAGCCTTGCAATCTCGTTTTCTTTTTTCGTCAAAATACCGTCACCTGAAAGCATAGGTTCAATGTCGGCCTCGAGGTTAAACGCAATTTCTGCGAAGGCGCGTTCTGCCTCGTTCTTCGTCCAGCCTTCCTTTTCAACCAGAATCTTCTCAACCTGCTGCCGTAATTCGCTGTGCAATCGAGTTAGACGCCGGCTCGCAGTTGCCTCATGCACACCCAGCACCGCGCCCGCTTCCCGCAGCCGTAGTCCGTCAAAATAGTAGAGTTTTATAAGTAGTCGATCATCGCCAGGCAAAGTTTTGATCGCCTGCGCGAGCGCCGTCTGCAGTTGCGTGCCGGCAAACTTGCGGGAGATCTCAACCTCCGGATTAGGAGCGTCAACGTGTCCTGACCAGCTTTTCTCTTCCTGGTTATGCTGGACGATGCGATCAAAATCCGCGTCCTCTTCAGTCTGAACCAGACGCGATTCCTTGCGATGCTGATCGATTGCCAGTTGCGCCACAACGGCACGCAACCATCCCGCGAGTGAACCTCGGCCCGAATAGTAGGCCAGCTTCCCGGCTGGTCGGCCATCGTCTCGCACGCGCAGCCCGTGCAACTCCGCCCAGATCGACTGGGCCAGATCCTCCGCGCTTTCTTCATTAGAACTGGCTGAACGCGCCGCTGAACGCACAGTGGCAGAAAATCGTTCGACCAGATCGTTCCAGGCTGACTGGTTGCCCTGCTCGCAGGCGACTATCAAACAAAGATCGTCAGCCTGCAATTTATCGATGAAGTCAATTATTGAATCCTCTCGCGCTTCTGGCTCGTCGCGTAGGACGTACTTTTCAACAGCTGCTGCAATGCGAGGCGTCAAAACCTGGGCAGTCAACGCGTGGCTATCCGTCGCGCGCCCAAGCAGACGGCTTGCGCCTTCGGCAAACAGCTTTTCTAATTGGTCTGATCGATGACTCAAAGTGGACTTATTGAACCAGATGCGGCCTTTATGCTATCACGTCGCGCTCGCTATTTGTCGCAGCCCGCGCAAGTTTGGATGTATTGCGCCAAACTGAGTTGCCGGACCGCCCACGCTTTTGGAGTTAACTTTGACAGGGCTCGACGCGAGGACTAGATTCAAACTTAATACACGCGCTTTTCATGTTAAGAGTCACCGAAATCTTCCGTTCAATTCAGGGCGAATCCACGCATGCGGGACGGCCCTGCACGTTTGTGCGTCTGACGGGCTGCCCGATGAGATGCGTGTGGTGCGACAGCGAATACACCTTCACTGGCGGCGATCACTATACCCTCGATGATGTGGTTGCACAGGTACGCGACTTTGATTGCAAACTCGTCGAAGTAACCGGTGGTGAACCTTTGGCCCAACGCGAAGCTTTCAAGCTGATCGAACGACTCTGTAACGAAGGCTATGAAGTGCTGGTCGAAACTGGCGGCTTTGTTTCAACTGCTGATGTCGATCCGCGCGCGAAGATCATCCTCGACGTGAAATGTCCGGCATCAGGCGAGGAAGAACGCAACCATTGGCCCAACCTGCAGCAACTGCGAGCTGACAAAGATGAAGTGAAATTTGTAATTGCTAATGAACAGGATTGGCTCTACGCAGCAGAGCTGATTAAAGCTGAGAAATTGGAGACCCGCGCCAAAGCGATTTTGATTTCGCCCGCCTGGGGTTCAATGGATCTAAAGGAATTGGCTGATTGGATCAGTAAAAGCGGACTGGATGTGCGCATGCAGTTGCAACTTCACAAGTATATCTGGGGACCGGAGGCGCGTGGAGTTTGATGGGCGGCTCTAACGACAGAACGTACGAGAGTTCAGCAGTAGCTGAGTTGGAGGAAGGAAAGTCAGGCCTTGCAGTTTGCCTGGTTTCGGGCGGGATGGACTCCTGCGTAACTGCTGCCATCGCCAAAGCTGAAGTTGAAGAGCTCGCCTTCCTTCATGTTTCCTACGGACAGCGCACTGAACAACGTGAACTGCGGGCCTTCAATGATCTCGCCGACCACTACAGTGTCGATCAGCGACTCGTAGTTTCTCTCGAACATCTCGCGAAAATTGGCGGCTCCGCTTTAACCGACAGCGAGATTGCTGTTACGAGAGCTAATCTTTCAGCCAACAGAATTCCCACCAGTTATGTACCTTTTCGCAATGCGCATCTGCTGGCGATAGCCACGAGCTGGGCTGAAGTTATCGGGGCGGCGTTCATTTACATTGGCGCCGTAGCCGAGGACTCGTCGGGCTATCCTGATTGCCGACCGGAGTTTTATGAAGCGTTCCAGGATGCAATAAATATCGGCACGAAACCTGAAACGCACATTGAAATTCGTACGCCCGTTATCGCTCTGCAGAAGTCTGAAATAGTAAAACTCGGCGCCACTCTCAATTCGCCTTTCAGCCTCACCTGGTCTTGTTACAGCGAATCAGATAAGGCTTGCGGCGACTGCGATTCGTGCGCGTTGAGGTTGCGGGCATTTCGAGCCGCGGGTATCACGGATCCGATTCCATACCTGCTTGACAGTAAGAGGTTTGCTTATTAACGTTAGGGCGATCCGTTCGCTATTTACAACTAGTATTCGGGCTCGCGCATCTTACGGCCTCTCCCGTTTTACTAGCTCCCGAATACATTTTCTTTGGAGGAAGCCAGATGTTTCGTAGATCCCTTCTGCGGTTTGTCGCCACCCTGGTGTTCATATGTTCAATGAGCTTGCTTGCTGCAGCTCAGAACGGACCAGTCCGCGGTCATGTTTCGCTGAAAAAAGCGGACGGCACGATAGTACCTGGGGCGGACGCTGATATCGATCTTTTCCGTTGGGATCTACCGGGCGACTTCAAATTGAAGGCGAATAAGAAAGGCGACTTTGTACATGCGGGTTTGCCGTTACAGAGCCAATTTGTCCTCGCAGTAAGCATGCCGGGGGCTCAGCCCAACTACATTCCAAACGTACGGCCCGGTGGAGAAGATATAAAAGTTGAATTGGCAGTTGGCGATGGCAGACGGCTAACGCGCGCCGAAATTAAGACTTTACTGGGCAGCGGCGGAGCGGCGGCTTCAGGTGGAGGTCGAGAGTCGGCCGAAGATAAGGCGAAGCGCGAAGAGACGGAGCGCAAGAACGCTGAAATTATGGCTTCGAACAAAAAGGCCGAAGCGTCAAACGCAATCATCGACCGAACATTCAAAGCTGGTAACGAAGCATTGCGCGCAAAAAACTTTGACCTGGCTATCGCGCAATATGATGAAGGATTAACCGCTGATCCAGACCATCCAGGCGCGCCCGCTTTGTTGACCAACAAGACGATGGCCCTGAGCGCTCGTGCCGTCGAGAAATACAACCTCGGGATTCGGGCAACGGATGATGCCTCAAAGGCCGCTGGCCTTGACGCCGCCAAGAAGGATTGGCAAGCAGCTGCCGACGCGAGTTCAAAGGCTGTGTCGTTGTTGAAGGCTATGCCGGCAGCGACCGACGCCGCCGGCCAAGCTGCTGCCCAACGCAATTTGTATTTCGCACTTCTCGCCCGGGCCGAAGCGATGCGCTTGTTCGTTCCTAAAGTCGATCAGAGCAAGGCCGACGAGGGAGTGGTCGCATTTCAGGAATACATTGCGGCGGAAACTGACCCCGCCAAGAAAACGAAGGCGCAGAACGATATGGCCCAGATGCTGTTTGATGCCAATGCCTTCGATAAAGCCCTGGTGCAGTATCAGAAGATTCTCGAAACCAATCCTGATGATCTGAACGCGTTGCTGCGCTCGGGCCAAGCGCTCTTCAATATTGGCGCAATGAACAATGGTGACAAGGCGAAATATCAGGAGGCAGCAAACTATCTTGGGCAATTCGTGGCCAAAGCGCCTGATACGGATCCGTTGAAGGCTGATGCGAAAGCAATCCTCGACGCATTGAAGGAACAGGAAAACGTGAAGCCAGAGAAGACCACTCCCGTGCGTCGCACCCGTCGTCCATAACCACTTGGGACATTTCAAAATGGGCCGCGTTTGGAGAAAATCCAGGCGTGGCCCTTCGCGTTCCTCCGCGTACGGAGATGTTTCCATTTGACCTCGGAAACCCATCTAAACGCGCGCCAATCCTACGAATCCTTCGAAAAATTGACCTTGACAGTCCAAAGGGCCAACTTGTACTATGCTTGGCCAACGGTGTTTATCACCGTTCCGCCGTGTCCTAACTCCCATTCTGCATCACCATTTCTCGCAGAATTTAAGGCCCATCAAGTGATTCATCTCTTAGGCAACTAAAAACCGGGGTACAAATGTCGGCAAAACTAGGCGAAATTCTCGTTCGGGAGAATCTCATCAGTCCCCAGCACCTCCGCGAGGCGCTTGATTATCAGCGCGAGCACGGCGGTCGCCTGGGGTTCAATCTCGTTAAGTTGGGATTGGTCTCGGATGACATGATTACGGCCGTGCTTTCCAGGCAGTACGGCATTCCCTCCGTCAATCTTGAGCTCTTCCAGATTGATTCTCAGGTTCTTCACCTAATCCCGCAGGAGGTCGCACAGAAATACTCAGTCCTTCCGCTCTCGCGCGTCGGCGCCAGTCTCACACTGGCAATGGTCGATCCTACCAATGTCTTTGCCATGGACGACGTAAAGTTCATGACTGGCTTAAACGTAGAACCGGTCGTGGTCGCCGAGGCGAGCATTCAACATGCGATTTCGAAGTACTACGGCAGCTCTAAAGAAATCGAACTGGCCCCTACGGTCGATGAAGTTGTAATGGATGCCGCCGTAACGAAGACGGGAAATACAGGTATCACCCATGCCGACCTGGTCTCACTCGACACCATCGATTTCGATGTCGATCGCGCCGAAGACGTTGAAGTGCTCGAAGACAACGAAGAGATTGATCTCTCGACGTTATCTCGAATCAGCGAAGACGCTCCGGTCGTTCGACTCGTAAACGTTCTGCTCGTTGATGCGCTGCGCCGCGGCGCATCAGACATACACGTCGAACCTTACGAGAAAGAACTTCGCATCCGTTTCCGCATCGACGGTGTGCTGTACGACGTCATGCGTCCACCTCTAAAGATGCGCGACGCCCTCATCTCGCGCGTCAAAATCATGTCGAAACTCGACATTTCAGAAAAGCGTCTGCCTCAAGACGGCCGCATTAAGATCAAGGTTAAAGTTGATGCGCGGTCGCGTGAACTGGATTTTCGCGTTTCTACCTTGCCTACTCTCTTCGGCGAAAAAGTTGTGCTTCGTCTGCTCGACAAAGAAAACTTGATGCTCGACATGACGAAACTTGGTTTTGAACCCGAATCACTGGTCAAGTTTCAAAGAAACATCTCGAAGCCTTACGGCATGGTGCTGGTTACAGGACCCACCGGAAGTGGTAAGACGAACACGCTTTACTCCGCTCTGCAGTCACTGAACACCATACAAACCAACATCATGACGGCTGAGGATCCGGTTGAGTTTAACCTCATGGGCATCAACCAGGTGCAAATGAAGGAACAGATCGGTCTGAACTTTGCCGCCGCGTTGCGTGCCTTCCTGCGACAGGATCCCAACATCATTTTGGTCGGTGAAATCCGTGACTTTGAGACCGCCGAGATCGCGATCAAAGCCGCATTGACTGGGCACCTCGTGCTCTCGACGCTCCACACTAATGACGCTCCCTCCACAATCTCACGCCTCATGAACATGGGTATCGAGCCCTTCCTGGTCGCGACCAGCGTTAACCTCATTCAAGCTCAGCGACTCATTCGCCGCATTTGCAAGGACTGCAAACGCGAGCATCCCACGCCGCCCGAAGCCCTCATTGAAGTTGGATTCAGTGCTGAAGATGCGAAAGCGCTCAAGACGTACAAAGGCAAAGGCTGTTCGACTTGCAACAACACTGGCTACAAGGGGCGCATTGGTCTCTACGAAGTCATGGAAGTCAACGACGACATTCGCGAGCTAATCCTGATCGGTGCTTCATCGCTCGAGTTAAGAAAGAAGGCGATTGAAGACGGCATGATCACGCTGCGTGAATCCGGATTACACAAGATTCGCGCCGGCTTAACCACCCTCGAAGAGGTAGTACGCGAGACGGTGGCCTAACGGAAAGAGGAAATATTTATGTTGCGAACTATCACACTGTCACTGCTCATTCTGTTCTCGGTCGTTGTAATGCTGCCATTCGCAAGCTCTACGGCCCATGGCCTGCGACAAGGTTCGTTCTCACAACAGCAGCGCCGGTACCGCCGTCATTCGCGCGCCTGGTGGCGACGTCATCGCGCTCGCTTACGAATGCGCCGCGCCGCGATGCTTGCGCACCGCAACTCGACACTCGGCACGGTTCTCGCACCTTCGACAACGCCTGGCGTTCCGACAGTCGTTCTTCCTCAACTGCCGGCTGGTTGGAACAACGCTTCAGTCGCCAATGGCGGTGAACTTCGTTTTCGCGCCGAATATGGTCCCAACGTTTCGGGCCAGGGTACTCTCGCAGTGGTCGCGCGCAGTCGTCCTACTCCGGAATATCTGACGCACAAAGAACAACGCACCATGCTCTCTGGCGTTTCCTTTTCCGATCTGCGCCGCATCGCTATCGACAAAATGATCAATGCCGGCGGTTGGGTAATTAACGATTACGAACGCCAGGTTAACGGTACCCGCGTTTTCGTAGTTATAGCCCAGACTCCAAGCGATGGTCGTTCCTCCGGGAAGTCGTGGAACTTTTACTTTGCTGAAGTCGACGGGAAGATTTACAGCTTGACGCTTAACACCCCAGTCGAATTTTCAGCCCGCCTGGCAGCTGAAGGCGAACGATTTATTTCCTCGCTCGCCGCCAAAGGTAGCAAGTAACAGAAAACGGCAACGCAATTTCTCAGGAGCACCCTTCAATGCCAATAACTGATCCAGCCAGCCAGCTTTCGCTCTCCGAGCTCCTGCGCAAGCTTTCTGAGCTTGGCGGCTCCGACCTGCACATCACCACCGGCTCGGCGCCACAGGTCCGGGTTGACGGTCACCTGCGACCGCTTGAGGGCTATCGCTTGATGACCGCTGCCGACACGAAGCAACTCGCTTATTCGGTATTGACTGACGCCCAGAAGCACCGGTTTGAAGAGAACCTCGAACTGGACTTCTCTTTCGGCGTCAAGGGCTTGTCCCGCTTCCGCGCAAACCTATTTAATCAGCGCGGTGCCGTTGGTTGTGTGTTCCGCGCCATCCCGTATGAAATCAAAGCCTTCGAAGACCTCGGATTACCTGAAGTGGTCAAAAAGCTTTGTGAGAAGCCACGCGGTTTGATCCTGGTCACCGGTCCTACCGGTTCAGGAAAGTCGACAACCCTGGCGGCGATGGTGGACAAGATCAACCGCGATCGCCACGAACACATTCTGACAATCGAAGACCCAATCGAGTTTCTGCACAATCACAAGAGTTGTCTGGTTAATCAGCGTGAAGTCAATGCTGATACACATGGATTCGCGAGTGCTTTAAGAACAGCATTGCGCCAGGATCCTGACATCGTTCTCGTCGGCGAAATGCGCGACCTGGAAACGATAGAATCCGCTTTACGAATTGCCGAAACCGGGCACCTTACCCTCGCTACTCTCCACACCAACTCCGCGGCTTCCACGATCAACCGCATCATCGACGTCTTCCCTTCGGATCAGCAGGCCCAAATTCGCGCTCAGCTTTCCCTGGTGCTCGAAGGCATTCTTTGCCAAGCACTCCTGCCTCGCGCCGAGAAGACCGGTCGAGCCATGGCGCTGGAAATTCTCGTGCCGAACGGCGCTATTCGAAATCTGATTCGCGAAGACAAAGTGCACCAGATTTACTCGATGATGCAGACCGGCCAGGACAAATATGGAATGCAGACTTTTAACCAGGCGTTAGCAACCCTGTATCACAAGCGCCAAATCACTTTGGATACCGCGATGCAGCGTTCGTCTAACACCGACGAGTTGAAAGAGTTGATTGACCGGGGGTCCGGTCTCAATACTGGAAACGGAAACAAACAACACCCGAGCCCATATGCCCAGGCCCGGCCAATCGGTTCTCGACCTGTCGTCAGATAGAACCACTCACTGGAGCTCTCAGTCATGCCTACTTACGTATTCAAAGGCCGCAACCGTCTAAACGAAATTGTCGTCGGTGAACGCGTTGCCGACACGCGTGATGCCCTGCGCCAAATTTTGCGGCGTGAACAGGTAACACTCACATCGGTCAAAGAAAAGGGCCGCGAGATCGGAATCCCCAAGATCGGTGGCAGGAAAAAAGTCAAAGCCAAGGATCTTTCTGTATTCACGCGTCAGTTTTCAGTGATGATTGATGCCGGTCTTCCTCTGGTGCAGTGTTTGGATATCCTCGCGCAGCAACAGCAAAACAAGTACTTTCAGCAAGTGCTGATGCAGGTTCGTCAGGACGTAGAAGAGGGTTCAACTCTCGCAGCTGCGATGGCGCGCCATCCGAAAGTATTCGATCAACTTTACGCGAACATGGTTGAGGCCGGTGAAACGGGCGGTATCCTCGACATCATTCTGCAGAGACTCTCAACCTTCATCGAGAAGATCGTAAAGTTGAAGCGGGATGTTATCTCCGCGATGATCTACCCGGTTGCGGTGATCATGCTCGCCGTCGTTGCAGTCGCGGTGATCATGGTGGTCGTGATCCCGCAGTTTCAAAACATTTTTCTTGGGTTGCTGGGACCGGGCGAACAACTGCCGCTGCCTACGCGGATTGTCGTCGGTATCAGTAATTTCCTGGCCGGATGGGGTGGACTGGCAATCCTCGTTTCTGTCATCGGCAGTGCGGTGGGGATTCGTTTCTACTACAAGACGCCTGGTGGACGTAAACTCATCGATCGCTTGTTGTTGAAGATTCCGATCATCGGCATGATTTTCAGAAAGATCGCCGTCGCGCGTTTTTCTCGCACGCTCTCGACTCTATTGTCTTCCGGCGTACCCATTTTGCAAGCTCTCGACATTACCGCCCGCACTGCCGGCAACGTGATTATCGAAGAGGCGATTTTGCAAGTGCGTGCTGGTGTTGAGCGCGGTGAAAGCTTTGTCGAACCTTTAAAGGCTACTGAAGTGTTCCCACACATGGTGGCTCAGATGGTCGGCATCGGTGAACAGACCGGCGCGCTCGATTCGATGCTTGGCAAGATTGCCGACTTCTACGAACAGGAAGTTGATGCGGCAATCGCCAATTTGCTTACTCTAATGGAACCAATCCTGATCGGCTTTCTTGGAGTGACGATCGGTTCGATCGTTATTGCCATGTACCTGCCGCTCTTCACCCTCATCGGAAAGTTGGCAAACTCACACTAGATCAGAGCAACAGACTCAACGCGAAAAGGCCCGTGCAAAACGGGCCTTTTTCGTTTTCGACACTTGTCATTCCCAGTCGAATCGCGTGACACTCCAACTCGTGCCGGAGTATCCAGACATCGTTGTTTACCTCGAAGCGCTTGAAAAGCGAATCATGAATCGGGTGCTCGAGCGCGTGCAGATAAGCTCGCCCTTTCTGTTGCGAACAGCAGTGCCGTCTCTTTCCAGTATCAACGGTCGGAGAGTTGTTAAACTGCGCCGGCTCGGAAAACGTATTTGTATAGGCTTCGAAGATGACTATTGGATTGTCCTTCATCTAATGATTGCCGGACGGCTGCACTGGAAAGAGGCGAGCAATATCGCGAAACCCTCGTCTCCGAAATCAGGTCTCTCAAAAACACGCCTTGCTGTGTTTGAATTTGAAAACGGGATCCTTACGTTGACGGAAGCCGGCACTCAGAAACGTGCCGCTCTTCACCTGTTCGCCACTCAGGACGAACTGAAGAACCTCGATCCCGGAGGTCTCGAACTTTTCATACCAAGTGGATCAGGTTTTGTTGACCTGCAAACTTTCGTCACCAGGCTGCAGTCGGCAAACCACACTTTGAAACGCGCGCTCACTGATCCGCGGCTGTTCAGCGGTATAGGCAACGCCTACTCTGATGAGATACTTTTTGCGGCGCGCCTTTCGCCAATCAAGCAAACGCAAAAACTGGCCGACGAAGAGATTCAGCGTTTGTACGCAGCTACTCGTGACACCCTGCTTCAATGGGGCCAACGACTGCGTGAAGAAGCGGGACAACAATTTCCGGAAAAAGTCACTGCGTTCCGCGATGGAATGGCTGTTCACGGACGTTACAAGATGCCGTGCCACCGCTGTGGTTCAAAGGTTCAGCGCATCCGTTATGCGACCAACGAAACTAATTACTGTCCAGTGTGTCAAACGGAAGGTAAGTTACTTGCCGATCGCGCACTTTCGCGAATCTTGAAGAGTGATTGGCCCAAGACAGCTGAGGAACTAGGCTAGCTACATCGCGAACGCGTCAGGGTCAGCGCTGGAGTTGCATCTGCCCGGACTCATGGACAAGATCAACCGACTGCTCGTAGTGGAGGCGATTTCTAACGAAGCATATGACTACCCACCCACCTCTGCAGTTTCACGACGCAACTGAAAATGACCTCGCGCTTATTCTGGATTTCATTCGCGAACTCGCGAAGTACGAGAGATCCGACGATCGCGTGACCGCAACCGAGGAAACTTTACGCAAGAGTTTATTTGGGCCCAGACCTTTCGCTCATGCTTTTATCGTTTACCAGGACGGTGATCCTGTTGCTTTCGCAATCTACTTCTTTAGTTTTTCGTCGTTCTACGGATTACCTAATCTATATCTGGAAGACATTTTTGTCCGTCCCGCGTTTCGTGGGAGTGGTTTAGGCAAGGAAGTGTTTTCATATCTTTCCCGGATTGCAATAGAGCACGGGTGCGGGCGGATGGAGTGGTCCGTACTTGATTGGAATGAGCCTGCGATTGGCTTTTATGAAAAGCTCGGCGCTGAACCGGTGCGCGATTGGACCGTCTTTCATTTAAGCAGAGACCAAATGGAAGAACTTGTAAAATCCAGCGCCTAACTTTGCGCCCGCTCGCGCACCTCACGCGGATAGGGGCAATTGCGGCAGCCGCTCTCGCAACAGTACCCACGCCTCAATAGAAACTCTCGTGTGAATACGAAAAGGCCGTCCTCCAGGTAGTAGTCAATGCCTTCTATAATTGGCGGAGACTCCTCCTCCTCTATTTGGCCATTAGTCTCGGAAACTTCGTCTTCGGACATGAACGAGAGACATCTTTCTGCGCGAATGTTCGGTTAGGGACTTTAGATTAAGTTTCTGCCGCCGCGCCAGCCCCTTGTGATAGGCTTGCCATGAATGAGGCTGGACGACGCCATAGAACGCAAGTTCTCGCTTGGCCAGAAACTTTGGTGGCTAATTTCAGCCCGTGTCGCCGCCGCCACTCTCCTCTCCGTCGCTCGCGCTATCTGGATTTTTGGAAGCAACGTTGGTGCCTGGCCTCGTTTGCTCTCACCACTCTTTGTCGTTGGCGGACTTACCGCAATCTACGTTCTGGCACTCAAGTTTTCCCGGGCCCTACTGCTACAAGCCCGCATTCAAATTTTTATCGACATTATTCTCGTTACGTGGTTGATCTGGACCACCGACGTAATCCATTCACCTTACATTGCTATCTACATCGTAGTTATTGGGGCTTCGAGCCTATTTCTTAGTCCGAAGGACGCGATCATCGTTTCCCTGGGTTGTGCTCTGGCGTTTACCGGAAGCGCACTCGCTGTGTTGAATGGCTTTGGTAGTGCCGGGGCGCTGGAACTTCTTGATGGCGGCCGCGTCGAGACCTTCCAGTCGATCGGACTCTTCGACATCGCCTTTTTGGTAGTTGGCCTGCTGTCAGCCCGACTCGCTGAACGACAATCACGAACCGATGTGCGGCTTCAGGCTGCCAATCAATCTCTGGCGACTCTGCGTGCGCTGCATGAGCGAATTGTCGAGTCGATTCGTTCCGGTGTTGTCACGACCGACTTACAGGGTCGCATCTACACTTTCAACGCCGCCGCTGAAGAAATCACCGGCTACGACGAATTCGACGTGCGGGGCCAGGACGCCTCCATCTTCTTCGGCGATCTCAAAGATATTATCGCCAATTCCATGGAAGCCGGAGCGCATGACGCCAGTTCTCGCTTTGAGGCTGACTGCCTGACCGCTGAAGGCCTGCGATTGAGGCTGGGATTCGGCGTGTCGCCGCTCTTTTCTGAAGCCGGCATAACCACTGGTACCGTAATTACGTTTCAGGATCTCACTCACATACGGGCGCTTGAAGACACGTCTCGGCGGCAAGATCGGCTCGCCGCGATTGGCCGCATGGCAGCTTCGATCGCGCATGAGATTCGCAATCCGCTGGCGGCGATGCGTGGTTCTATCCAAATGCTTCGCGCCGACATGGAAGGTGGCTCGTCGCAAACCGAACTCATGGAGATCATCCTGCGGGAGTCTGACCGGCTCAACCGGATCATAAGCGATTTTCTAAACTATGCGCGGCCGCGTTCGATTATCCAGTCACAGGTCGATGTTGGCGACTTGCTGCGGCGCACATTTACGCTGCTGCGGAATAGTACTGAAGTCGACAAAGGGCAACTCATCACTGAAGACGTGCCCGCGAAGCCGATCTTGATCGAGGCGGACGCAGAACAACTCCAACAGGTCTTTTGGAATCTCGCACGCAACGCGCTACAGTCGATGCCGGAAGGTGGCGTACTAAAAGCCACTGTGCATCGCTCATCTCCTGATCGTTTACGGATTTCATTTTCGGATACCGGTCGAGGCATGTCGCCTGAGCAAGTGGAGCGCTTGTTCGAACCGTTTTCTTCGACTACGGGAGGAACCGGGCTCGGACTTTCTATTGTCTATCAAATCATTCGCGATCATGGTGGTACAATTAACGTTCGCAGCCGCGAGGCGCAGGGAACGACAATTACGATAGAGTTACCGGCTCATTCTCCAGAAAAGGCATTATCAAAGCTACAGGACTCAGAAGTTGAACGCAGCGAAATGAGAGTTTAAATCCTCACTGCTGACTACTGATTACAGTTCTTCAATGGCCGATCTTCTAATAGTCGATGATGAATTAGGAATGCGTCAGTTTCTGACGCATCTGTTCCAACGTGAGGGTCACACGGTGCGCGCGGCCGGCAATGGCCGCGAAGCAATGGAACTTCTGCGTTCGGCTCCGTCTGACTTAATCGTGTCCGACATAAGGATGCCGGACATGGGTGGTATCGAGCTCTTGCGCGCCGCGCGCGAGCTTTTGCCTGACGTCGAAGTGGTAATGATGACAGCGTTCGCGAATGTGGATAGCGCTCGCGAAGCCTTCTTGTTGGGAGCGTATGATTTTGTTCAAAAGCCTTTCGACAACGAGCTGCTCAAGGAAACTGTCGCCCGCGCGCTCGAAAAGATTTCGCTGATCAAAGAAAAAGAAGCGCTGCTCGAAGAAAACAAAGCGCTGATTCAAGGCCAACGAACCCGCGGAAAGCTCAATAACATCATTGGCCGTTCAGCTCGCATGCAGGCGCTCTACCAGATGATTGAAACCGTGGCCCAGGTGCAGTCGACAGTCCTGGTGACGGGCGAATCAGGAACCGGAAAAGAACTTGTTGCGCGTGCTATTCATGATCTTGGTCCGCGGGCCGAGAAGCCTTTCGTTTCAATCAACTGTGGTGCTTTTACAGAAACGCTGCTCGAGTCGGAACTCTTCGGCTACGTCAAGGGTTCGTTCACCGGCGCTAACACCAATCGTAAAGGCCTTTTTGAGGCTGCCAACACCGGCACTGTCTTCCTCGATGAAATTGGTGAAATGTCACCTGCAATGCAGGTAAAGCTGCTGCGAGTATTGCAGGAACGAAAACTACGGCCCGTGGGGGCTACAGAAGAGACAACCGTTGATACTCGGGTAATTGCTGCCACCAATCGTGACCTCGCGAGCATGGTGAAGGATGGAACCTTTCGCGAAGACCTTTACTACCGCATTTCAGTGATTCCGATTGAGCTGCCTTCGTTACGCGAGCGAACCGAAGATATTCCGGAACTGGCAAAACACTTTGTTGAAAAGTTTGGGGCAGGCGTGGGACGCAACCTAACCATCAGCGATGGCGCCGTGCGTTTGCTGGAACAATACGTTTGGCCCGGCAACGTTCGCGAGCTCGAGCATGCCATTGAACGAGCCGTTGCCCTGGAGACCACCGATTCCATCCAGCCCGAGCGGCTGCCTGAGAAAATTACGAAGTACAATCCTTACAGCATTGCCGAGAGTTTTGAGTTTCCTGAAGCAGGCCTGAACCTCACCGCGCATCTGGATCAACTGGAAAAGACTTACGTACTGGAAGCACTACGCCGGACGGCGGGAAATCAAACTAATGCCGCCGAGATTCTCTCACTGTCAGTCAGATCACTTCGCCACCTGCTCGACAAGCACGGCATTCGCAGCCTCACGGCCCAGATGCGCGATGAACGTCGCGGTCAGGACACGACTCCTCGCCGCCGCGCGGGCGATCCAACGCCACGCCGGCGTGATGAGGATGAGCCCGAGATTGCAGCGAGCGCAGGGGAAACCTAACCTCTGGAACCGCGTTGCCACAAACCGTCATACACCTCCTGCCGTTAATTGTCACCAAGCGTAAGTTTCAGGTTTTCCACCGGCTAGTTCTGCTCAAAAGCCCTTAATTATTGGCGTTTCTCAGCTTTCTCGCTCTTGGCACAGTCCTTGTAACTGAGCCGCCTGACAACTTCGCGCTCTGCGCGGCATTAAACACGAGAAGCCGTTGGCGCGAGAAACACCAAATCACTTTCTCTTAAGGAGCACGAAATAAATGAACAGCACCAAACGCCAAGAGGGCTTCTCACTGATAGAACTCCTCATCGTCGTGGCGATTATCGGCATCATCGCCGCGATCGCTATCCCTAACCTCCTCGCGTCACGTCGCGCTGCCAACGAAGGTTCGGCGCAGTCGTCGCTTCGCACAATCCACAGTTCTGAAGCTGTTTACCAGTCAACAATCGGCAACGGCAACTATGGTCCTCTGTCGCTCGCAAATCCTTTCGTTCAGGATGAGGCTTCCCTCGCCGGCCAGAACCTGATTGACGCACAGTTGGCGACCGGAGCCAAGAGCGGTTACGCTTTTAATGCCGTTCCGACTGCCGCCGTCGCGGGAGTATCCCCAGCGCAGTTTTATGCGACTGCGGCGATGTCTAACTCCGCGGCCTTTACTCGCACCGGCAACCGTGTTTTCGGTATCACCGAAGATGGCATCATGCGCGGCGCCGTCAGCGACGTCACGCCTGCTAACCGTGCTGCGGTTACCGGCATGACAGCTTTGGGTAACTAAAGCTAACAGCGGTTTGTTCAACCGATTTGCGACGGGGGCCGGAGTGAAAACCTTCGGTCCCCGTCGCAATTTAGCGTGCTCTGTTGTCGCAATCTGAGAACGAACCATAGCAAATCGCTATGACTAGTTTTCCTCAAATTTGAAGCGGAGGCTTGGACTACGCCGCTGTATTATTTTTCCGCTAGAGAGAATTCATGAGCTCCGAGGCAACTCACATCAACACGACGGGCCTTTCAATTCTTAAGCCTTCCCCGTCCAGCAATGATCTCCTTTGGGTCATTGCAATCTCAGCTTTGCTCATCGGCCCGGCATTGATTTACGGCGTTCCTGCTAACGTCGATCTCGTAAATCACTTTCGCTTTATCCTTCCCTTCTACGATGCGCTCACCAGCGGAAACTTCTATCCAAGCTGGCTCGCTGAATCAAACTCCGGATACGGTGATGCGAGTTTTCGCTTCTATCCGCCGGGAACTTATTACCTGCTCGCGGTCGCGCGATTGGTCATTGGCAACTGGTATGGCGCCAGCATAGTAACGATCGCGTTTCTGTTTATTCTCGGCGGCATCGGCGTTTACCTCTGGGCGCGCGAATACGTCCCGAGCCAGCAGGCCATGTGGGCCGGCATCCTTTACGGCTTCGCTCCTTATCACATTAATCAGATCTACCAGGCGTTCCTCCTGGCTGAGTTTGCGGCTTCAGCTATCCTGCCCTTCGTCTTTGCGTTCGCCGCCAGAATTTGCGCTCGCCGCCAGCCTCTGGATATCGCCGGACTTGCTGCATCTTATGCGTTGCTGGTGTTGATTCACTTGCCAACCACAGTAATCAGTTCAATGGCGTTGGGAATTTATGTGCTGTTTAGTCTCAAACCGAAAGAGCGTTTCAAGACGTTAATCTGTTTCGCCCCGGCTTTGATCCTCGGTCTCGCAGCGAGCGCGTTTTACTGGGCAACGATGGTTAGCGAGCTTTCCTGGATTCGCGCAGACAACGTTCAGCCCGATCCGTCGGTCTACTATGGACGCAACTTTCTTTTCTCAAGTTTGTCGGCGGACAATCCCAACGTTTGGTGGGTAGTAATTCTACTGTTGAGCACGGTCGCAATGTTTTGGCCGGCCTTGGCTGCGCTTAGCCGTGCCTCGGAAAGAGTTTCGTTAAATAAGAACGCGCCAATCATTCTTTCGCTAGTCACCGTGTTCATGGCCACGACCTTGTCGCGTCCAGTTTGGTATCTGATTTGGCCTCTCCAAGCTACTCAGTTTCCCTGGCGTTGGCTGGCGCTCACGTCGATGGCAGCTCCGGTCGTGTTTGCTATGGCGATTCCGTTTTGGACGCGACTGTGGAAAACGAACAAGCGCCCGTTCGTACTCATAGCCCTTGGAACGATCGCGATGTCCTTAGCTTTCTCCGCAGCGCACATTATTAGAGAGGGCGAATATTTCAATCGGAATGGTCTGGAAAAGAGACTGGCAGCGATTCCCGGTAGCATGGGAGTCTCCCAGTGGTGGCCTATTTGGGTCAAAGAGCCTATTAAGGAAATGACAACTCCAGTCGAAGCCGGCAATAGAATCGTTTCGATCAAATACTGGCAGCCGGAGAGACGAGTTTTCGACGTGGGCCCTGGCGATTCACATGAAGTACGCGCAGCAACCTTCTACTATCCTCTCTGGACGGCAACTGCGAACGGCAGAAGTTTAACTACGCAACCCGCTGACGATGGCGCCCTCTTAATCTCTGTACCCGCCGAAGCCACCACGGTCGAGCTTGTGTTTCGTGAACCTACTCGGACAACAGTCGCAGGGATCGCTAGCATAATTGGATGGACAATCATTGGTTTGATTCTTATATTTGGCGGGTTCAAGCGAACGTCCAATGATCGCAAATTCAGTGATTCTTCACAGATCCATTCTCATAACTACTAATTGTCATTCTCAACTCAGGCCGCTTCGTGGAAAGAAGTGTTGCCTTGCTGCGTCGATCGCCGACTCGGAGACACAAAAATGATCGGACGTATTGCGACAATTGCCGGCAATACTTTCCGCGAAGCAGTGCGCGACCGCGTACTTTATAACCTGGTTCTCTTCGTCCTGATTCTTACCGGCGTCGCAGTCTTCATCGGCGAACTGTCAGGCGGACAGGAGCGCAAGATCATCGTCGATCTCGGGCTGAGCGCGATGCTTCTCTTCGGCGTTTTCATTGCCATCTTTGTGGGCGTGGGCTTGGTTTACAAGGAAATCGAACGCCGCACGGTCTATGCGATTTTCTCGAAACCGGTGGGCCGCGGCGAATTTCTGCTCGGCAAGTATCTTGGTCTCTGCCTAACGTTGCTGGTGAATGTCGCGACAATGGGAGCGGGAGTGGCGTTGGCGCTTATCTATGTCAAACGCGGATGGGATCCGCTGGCACTAAGAATCTGGCCGGCAATTCTGCTCATCTACGTAGAACTGATGATACTCACCGGGGTTGCGCTTCTGTTCTCTTCGTTTTCCTCTCCGGCGTTGTCAGCGCTGTTAACTTTCTTCGTTTTCATCATCGGTCATTTCAGTGCGGACCTTAAGAGTCTCGCAAACTCAATGGGAAGCGGCGGGTCACGGTGGTTATTCGCGGGGCTCTATTATTTAATGCCGAACCTCGCGAACCTTAGCTTCATCACGCCGGCTTCGCACGGAGACTTGCCACCGGCTGGTCACACTGCGGTAGCAATTCTCTATTCGCTTGTGTACATCGTCGTGATCCTCGCCGCTGCCACTTTGATCTTTCGACGTCGTAACTTCAAATGAACCGCACACGCTCAAATCGCGATGCGTTGTTGCTGTTGCCTATCATGCTCGGCTTGGCGAGTGTTTTTGGCCTGTCTCGCTGGCTCGATAATCACCGGCCACGCGTCGACACAACAATTGAAGAAGAACAGCTCTACTTAAATGGCACGATGGCCAAGCGAATTAGTCTTGGCTTTAATGGCTTGGCGGCCGATTGGTATTGGATGCGATCGCTCCAATACGTCGGCCGGAAGATCTTGAATGTCCCGGACAATGTTCCAATAGACAACCTGAGCGATCTGAATCTGAAGCTGCTGGCGCCGCTAATTGACACCGCCACGACCTTGGATCCTCAATTCATCGAACCTTATCAATATGGCGCTGTAGTTCTACCTTCCATCGATTTGCCTGAAGCGATACGGATTACAAGAAAAGGAATCGATGCCAACCCCAAGGTGTGGCGACTTTATCAACACCTCGGATTTATTTACTGGCAACAGAAGGACTTTAAGTCCGCGGGTGAGGCTTACGATAAAGGTTCGCAACTACCGGGTGCACCGCCTTGGATGCTGGCAATGAAAGCTAAAATGGCTAACGAGGGCGGCAGTCGCGACGTGGCCCGCGAGATTTATGCTCGCATGTACGAACAGGCTGAAAACGAAAAAGTTAAAGACATGGCGCGGAAGCGACTACTACAGCTCGACTCGATGGATCAACGGGACGGTCTACGCAGAGTGCTTGCAGCCTATAAAACAAAAGTGGGTCGCTGTCCCGCATCGTGGAAAGAAATTGAACCAATGATGCGCGGCCTCCGCGCGGCAGTCGACTCAAACGGCGCACCGTTGGATCCAGCCGGGACCGGCTATGTTCTAAAGGACGATTGTGACGTCGATCTCGATCCGAAATCCGGAGTGCCTTATAGGTAACGATCAAAACCCATGACTAGTGTTGTTGAAATAGAAAATCTAACCAAGGACTACGAAGTCGGGTTTCTGCGTAAACGAAAGGTTCGTGCGCTGGATGCATTATCGCTAACGGTGAACCGTGGCGAAATTTTCGGATTCCTGGGTGCGAATGGCGCCGGAAAAACCACCACTCTGAAACTCTTGATGCGGTTAATCTTTCCCAGTGATGGTGCGGCAAAGATTCTGGGCCATGACATATCAGATATCTCCATGCACAGCCGGATTGGGTACCTGCCGGAAAATCCTTACTTCTACGACTACCTCACCGCACTCGAGTTTATGAATTTCTGCGGGCAAATTTTTGGTCTGTCGAAGTCTGATCGAAACAGCCGAGCTAGAGAACTGCTGCGAAGTGTGCGCCTCGACGAAAGCAAATGGAACACTCAGCTAAGAAAGTTTTCCAAAGGAATGTTACAACGAGTCGGCTTAGCGCAGGCGCTGGTGAACAACCCGGAACTGGTGTTTCTTGATGAACCGATGAGTGGCTTGGACCCTATTGGGAGACGCGAAGTCCGGGACTTAATCGCGGGGTTACGCGATGACGGCAAAACGGTTTTCATGTGCTCGCACATTCTTTCGGACATTGAAGTGTTATGCGATCGCGTGGCGATTCTAAAGGGCGGGCGACTCTCCCAGGTTGGATACCTCGAAGAGTTGCGGCAACAAAATGCCGGGCGTAATCAGGTTGAAATGATTGTTACTGCAGTCGACGAAGCGACACTCCGCTCATACTTACCTGCCGAATCGGAGACGCTTATTACCTCCAGCCCGGCGGGCCTGCGTATTGAATTGAGCGAGGAAAAAGGAGTTGATGCGGTAATCGCAGCGCTACGGAAATCCGGAGGCAAACTCGTCTCGGTGCAGCCGCTGCGACAATCTCTCGAGGAATTATTTTTGAGTAAGGACTGATCAGGCCTTCACTTGAATTTGAACGCCGTCACTTCCATCTGAATATTCGCGCGGTCGTCCTTGTCGGTCATTCCTTCCAACATTACACGCACTGCCATGCCACGATTGTTTTCCAATTCCGCCTGCCGCGTAGGAATGACTACTACTGCACGTTGATTGACGGGTTTGCCCTGGTGGTCGACCACCACTCCTTTGATTTCCAATCCACTTAGCGTCCGGCCGGTAAAGTTATGCACTACCGACTGGAGGTTCATAACGATGTCGCCGAGCGCACGCTTCGACTCGTACGCTTCAGGTTTATCCAAAACAATTTTCGATTGAAACTGCGCAAACTCTGGCGAGCCGGATCGTATTGCGCCTTCAAGCGTCGGTTCGACAGTGCCGCCGCCGGTGGCACGCATCAATGTATAAAAAAGCCCGGCAATCGCTACAGCGGCGATGACTGCAACGATAATGATGAGTTTGCGTCGCGAGTCGTCGGGCTCGGAGTTTAGTCGCTCGGGAGTGGCCATGATTTGTAATCGGATTCTAGTGCTCACGAAACTGTTTTTGCAATGTCAGGGCAAACTACTGGAGCAATACTGAGGCTTAGACACAGGACTCCGGGAAATGTTTCCCGAAAGGACTAAAGGATCTCGTTTCGCTTTTTTTTGTAGAGGAGCTTATTGACGACGTCTTCCAATTCCGGATAGTTGATTGGCTTCGTCAGGTAAGCGTTGCAGCCGGCAGCCAACGCGTCACTGTGAAAGTCAGCAGTGTCGTGCGCCGAAACGGCGATTATCGGTACGTTGCTCATATCCGGCAGGCTGCGTATCTGCCGCGTTGCCGCCAAACCATCAATGTAAGGCAGGCTAAGGTCCATCAGAATCACTTCAGGTTTGGTCTTCGATGCGACTTCTACAGCTTCCCGCCCATTCACCGCTTCAACCACCTGAAAGCCGCTTAGCTCGAGCAGCTTCCGCATCATCTGGCGGTTGTCTTCAGTGTCTTCAACCAGCAACACCTTAGGCACGGCGTCCCTCCGATGTGAGCTCTGAGTTTCCTTTTGCGGTGCCGGTCCGCCAGTTAGTTCCACGTCTAAGTCCTCTGACTGAACATACCTAGCTGTATCACTAGAATACGCCGACCATTTTTGCTAACATCACGCATTGAAATACGACAGCTTGAGTTCTCGTATTCGGGTTTAATCAATACACTTCGCTGGCCTTCAGTTGCCCTCCCCCCAAAGCGAGCGCAGGAAGTTTGAGCATTACTTCGAGCCAGATGAAGCCTCTAATCTCCGATTCAGCCGACAACGATGCGTTGTTAACGCTTGGACGGGCTTCTGTCCAGATAGTTCACGATCTCAAAAATCAACTTAATGGTCTCAAACTCTATGCCACGTTTCTGCGCAAGCGGATTGAGAAGCATGAGCGTCCGGCCGATGAGTTGGAAACGATTACAAAACTGATAACAGGCCTCGATCGGACTGCCGCTGACCTCGCGCTAATAGTGGAATATGGTCAGCCGCTCGACTTGAAGAGACAAGCAAATATTGATCTGGAAAAGATCATTCGCGAGGTGACAGCGAGCCTGAACGATGCACGTGCTTCAGGAAACCTGCGGAGTCCGATAGTAGTAGAGGGCGATTCAGCAGCACTCGTCGGCGAGTTTGATTCGCCTGTGCTGGTGAACGCACTCAAATCGATTTCACTTGGCGCGATGAAATTGTTGTCCAGCAAAAGTCCTACGGAACCGCTGCGGATTCGATTGAAGGGTGAAGCAAATGGGGCGAGCGCGACTGGCGTGATCGAGTGGAAAGTTTTTGAATTGGATCACAATCCGTTCAATTCGTTTGCGGGCAGCAACGAAATACGACTGTCACTTGCAGCCAGAGTCATCGAGGCACATGGCGGGACAGCAACTTGTGAAGACGGCACTTTGCGCGTGCGCCTGCCGTTGACGCGGGTTAATCAATTCGAACACCAAGTACAAAATTAACCGGCAAGCTTGGGAGGGTAACTTGGATAAAAAGGATGTACGCATTCTGATTGTTGATGACGAGCCGACGATGGCCGACTCGTTGAAGCAAAACCTCATTGAAGAGGGCTATGGAGTAGATACTGCTGCTACTGGCGCAGAGGCGATCGAGCTGTTTGATCAAGGTGGCCATCACGTTGCCATTTGTGATTTACAACTCCCTGACATTGGCGGCCTGGAAGTCATGCGTCATATCAAGGACGCGCGGCCAATGACGGAAGTAATCGTGGTCACCGGTCATGGCTCAGTCGCAAAAGCCGTGGAAGCTACCAAAGCCGGCGCCTTTGATTTTGTCGATAAGCCATTCGACTTCGAAGAGCTTCAGCTGCGCGTGGAAAATGCTTTGAAGCAACGCGAGCTGCTAGCCGAAAACGCGAACATGCGCCGCCAGCTGTCTACTCGCGCCGAATACTTCAACATCATCGGTTCGTCAAAACCGATGCAGACGATCTACGAAACGATCGAATCAGTTGCTAAGTCGGATGCCAACGTTTTGATTGTTGGGGAATCCGGCACGGGCAAGGAACTAATCGCTAATGCGATCCACTATAACTCCCTGCGTGCGCGCAAGCCCTTCATCAAAGTGAATTGCGCAGCGCTACCAAAGGAGTTGATCGAGTCGGAACTATTCGGTCATACGAAGGGCGCCTTCACCGGCGCTCATGCCGACAAAGAAGGACTGGTGCAGCACGCTGCGGGCGGTTCGTTAATGCTGGATGAAATTGCGGAGATGCCGGTTGAATTACAGCCGAAACTCCTGCGCGTTTTGCAGGAGAGGAGTTATCGCAAGATAGGTTCAGAAAAGACCTTCGCAGTCGATTTTCGCCTTATTTCCTCGACAAATCGGCCTCCGGCTGATGCGATTCGCGATGGGCTGTTGCGCGACGATCTTTTCTATCGCATCTCGACCATCACTATCCACGTACCCCCCTTGCGCGAACGAGCCGAGGACATTCAACTGCTGACCGAACACTTCCTGCATATGTACGCGCAGAAATACGACCGCGTAATTGCCGGAGTCTCACAGGCGGCCTATCAGCGACTGTTTGGTCACACTTGGCCGGGCAACGTCCGTGAATTGCAGAACGTCATTGAGCGCGCGGTGTTGTTGGCGAAGGGTAATCGGATTGAACCGGTTGATCTGCCATTTGATAATGGTTCACTTCCGGAAGGATCACCGGCGGGCCAGGGTTGGGACGTGCCGGCTAACATGACTTTGGAAGACATCGAGCGGCTCGTGATCGAGAAGACCCTGCAACGCACCGGTGGTAACAAACAGGCAGCGGCCAACCTGTTGGGTATTTATCGTCCGCGGCTCTATAGCAAGATCAGGAAATACAATATTGATGTCGCGGCGCTCGTGTCCGCCTAATCAATGTCCGAAACCGCCTGCGTCAGCGGGCACCGAAATCAAGGAACCTACCCCCACCCGCTAACGCAGGTGGTTCTGACTTGATGAAGATTTTCAAACCTCAGCCTTTAACTGACGGCCGGTTGCAAAGCATCGATGCCCTCCGCGGCATCGCTGCGTTGGGCGTGGTGATGTATCACGCCGTAATGCAGACCACGAACTCCGTGCCGGGAAATTTTTTGCAGTGGCCTATCAAAGGACTTCAGTTCGTCAGCTCATTTGGCTACATCGGCGTCTTTCTGTTTTTCGTCATTTCGGGATTCTGCATACACCTGCAGTGGGCCAGGAAACGAGCTAACGGCGAAACAGAAACAATTCAGTTTGGCCCTTTTTGGCGACGTCGCATTCGCCGTCTCTATCCGCCATATCTCATCGCGTTTGCATTGTTCATGCTGATGGCTGCGTTCTCGACGGGCATCGACGTTACGCACTTTTTTGTCTACGACGTCGTGATGCATTTGCTGATGCTTCACAATCTCGACCCGCATACCTGCTACAGCATCAACGGCGTCTTCTGGACACTCGCGATTGAGGAACAACTTTACCTCGCCTACTTTCTTTTGCTTTTTCTGCGGAAGCGTTTGGGTTGGGGATCGACTTTACTGATTTGCGCGGCGGCGAGAATCGGCTGGTTTATGTTGGGTCATACCATATGGGTTTGGACTGGCGTAGGCATTCCGGTTCCCGAATCGGCAGCGTCACATTGGCTCACCTGGGCTCTGGGTGCAATCGCGGTCGAGGCTTCATTTGGCCTGATTAAGCTGCCGAAGTGGTGCCGCAATTTGTGGTTGGGCGGTGCAGCGATCGTGCTCGCGTCAGCGACTTCGATGATCCTTCCATCCACGCAAAAGGACACGCTACCACACAATCTCGCTTGGCTGCTGATGCATCCGCTGTGGGGACTCGGCTTCTTCATAGTGGTGAATCGGGTAGTACAGCTTGAGCAACTTTCGTGGGAACGTTTGAAGCAACCGCGGTTGCTCGCACGGATAGCGACGCAGTTGGCAGGCGCTGCGGCTTTTGTTGGTGTGTTTTCTTATTCGTTGTATTTAACGCACGAGCTCGTAATCATGGAGTCGTGGTGGTTCATCTCTGCAAGGCTTCCCCCCGTACTCAACGCCCTCCTGATCGTAGTGCCCGCCACAATTGCATTCGCCTGGGTGTTCTACCGGTTCTGCGAGAAGCCGTATATGAGGAAACAGGTGACGACTGTTGTGCCCCGAGTAGAAGAATCACAGCTGCAGGAAACAACTAGTGTGTTTCCGAAGACTGTTCACGCCATTGAAGAGGCTTGACTGCGGCTTCGCCGCCACACAGTGCGGAAAGGCTGTGCCTTTCCGGAAGAGAGCCCGATTTTTCCTTGAGGCTGCGCCTCATATCCGAGGCAGAGCCTCGAATCAATTTCACTAGTAAACGGTAAGCCATAGGCTTACCGCACGGTGTGGCGGCAAAGCCGCAAGAAGCTTGCTACATTCCCTCGATCAATTCGTAAGTCGCTACGCTCGTCGGCGTTTCAAAACATCTGACTTTATAAATCTGCACGCGGTCGTCGCTGACCTTCGCGCCCACACGCTCCAAAATATATTTTGCGAGATTCTCAGCCGAAGGTTGTAGTTCGACAAATGGTTCAAGCTCATTGATGTTGCGATGATCGAGATACTGCACCACTTCATCAGCTGCCGCTTTTAATTCTACGAAATCAACGAGCAAGCCGATGTGATCGAGCTCGCGACCACGCGCGTAAATCTCGATGCGATAATTGTGCCCGTGCAGGTTCTCACACTTCCCGCGATAACCCCGCAGTTGATGCGCACTCGAGAAGTTGCGCTCGATCATCACTTCAAATTGTCCTGGCATGATTAGTGAAGAGTCTAAAGTCCAGCGTCCAAAGTCGCAACCGGCAGCTTGAACATGAGGTCAGTACCATGGCGCGGTAGCGCATGGGTGATTGTTAACGGGCCACCGAGGCTGACTGTTCAAAAATAAGCGAGAGGTCTTCAACCTTTGAGGTCACGCGACACTGCGGCAGGCTCTTCAGAAAAAGTCGTCCATAACTCTTCGTGGTCAAACGCGGATCGAGCACTGCCAGTACCCCGCGATCAGTGGTACTCCGAATCAGCCGTCCCAGTCCCTGCTTCAATGAAATAACCGCTTGCGGCACGCTGTACTCGAAAAAACTAGAGCCGCCTTCATCTTCAATGTAGCGCTGCCGCGCTGCAACGATTGGATCGGTCGGCACGGCAAACGGCAGTTTGTCGATAATCACGCACGACAGTTGCTCGCCGCGCACATCGACGCCCTGCCAGAAACTTGAAGTCGCAAACAGCACTGCATTCGGAGTTTGCCGGAACCTTTCCAGCAGACGCCCCTTCGAAGCGCTTCCCTGAATGAAACACGGATATTCAATCTCAGGCATCGCCAGGTCATATAGCGCCTGCATTCCGGCAAGACTCGTCGAAAGCACAAAGGCACGACCTTCAGTTGCGTTAACTATCTTCACAACTTCGGCCGCGGCAGCTTCAGCCCACTCGCGCGAACGCGGATCAGGCATCTTACGAGGTAGATATAGAACCGCCTGAGTTTGAAAATCAAACGTCGACTCGGCAATCAAGTCGTCAGCCGAACTGAGTCCAAGACGTTCGCGAATGAACGAAAAGTTGCCGGCGCTGGAAAGAGTCGCAGATGTCAGAACCACTGTATCAACTTTTTCAAAAAGCTTGTCTTCGAGTAACCCGGAAACATCGATTGGCGAAGCGCGCAGGAAGAATCCGCGACCGCGACGTTCAGTCCAGTAAACAAATTTCTTGTCCTGGCCCGTGACGATAAACTGCAAATCAAATTTGATTTGACGAATTCGGCGCACCAGGTTTTCCACCTCAGGCGGTTTTTCCTTCAGTGCGTCAAGCGTAGTTTCCAAACGTCCCAGGGCGCCATCAAACGCGACGTACAAATCGCCCAGCGGCGTCGACTGCAGTTCGCCGGCTTCATTCCGCCGCGCGAAGCTGCCGGGAATTATCGGATAACGTCCCTCTTCACCACGTCCCTCGCGAAATCCCATCCAGAAGTTGTCGGCAAAGCGCATGACGCGCGATGAAGTTTTGGTTATTTCACGATCCGCGTCGGCATCTTCGTAAGTCACCATGCCAACATCACGAATCAGATCGTCAATCTGGTAGTTGGAAACCTGCGCGCCGAAATATTCGGAAGCGACGTCTTCAATCAGGTGTGCTTCGTCGAGAATCACTGCGGTGTAATCCGGCAGCACAGTCCCGTACATGCTGTTGCGCAGGGCCAGGTCTGCAAAGAACAGATGATGATTGACGACGACGATGTCGGCGTCGAGGGCGCGTTGGCGCGCGCGAGTGATGAAGCAGGCATCGTAGTCGACGCACTTCTGACCCAGGCAAGTTTCGGAACGCGCATCGATGTGACGCCAAAACGACAGTGACTCCGGAAGATTGGATAACTCCGCGCGATCACCTGTTTCTGAGGTCTTTGCCCAGTGAGTCACTTCATCGAAGTAGTCAACTTCATCAAGCCCGTCAAGCACAGGGGAATCTTCGGCGCGACCCAGCCGGTGCAGGCAGACATAATTACTGCGGCCCTTCAGGTAAGCTGCCTTGAAACTGCGGGGCAACACGCTTTGGAGAAAAGGAATGTCTTTCTCCATCAACTGCTCCTGGAGGTTCTTGGTTCCAGTAGAGATGACAACGCGACCCCGGCCACTCAACGCAGCGGCAACTGCAGGCACGAGATACGCAAGTGTTTTCCCAGTTCCCGTTCCGGCCTCAACGATCAAATGCTTGCGATTCTCAAACGCGCGCACCACCGCGCGCGCCATATCAATCTGGCCGGGACGATATTCGTATTCCGGATGCGCCTGGGCAATTAAACCTTCAGGGCCAAATATTTCTTCCATTGTTGTTGGTTAAAGATGATGTAATGCTTCTGCGATGCATAGAGCGCGGGCAAGCCCGCCTTCCCGACCCTGAGACTCCGCGAGTCTCTCGATTGTTTTGAGGTTGAAAGCCTTTCCGCTGAGAACACGAGCTCAACTCTAATTATCTCGGGGTTGGGAAGGCGGGCTTGCCCCCGCTCTGATGCTCGCAACTTAGACTGTTCTCTGCAAAGCCCTACTGAGGAGACGTCATTGCACTCAGCGCTTTTTTCGTTTCAGCCAGAAGTGCTTCTGGTCCTACTGGTGCGCCGGTGGCTTTCCGCATCCAAAGATCGGGGATGACGCTTCCGACCGTCGCCATCCGTTCAAACTCGCTGCCGATATTGCCGGCGTTCTCCATCTGCTCTTCGATCTGGAAAGCGATCATGTGACCGACGGGGTAGTCGGGTAAATACAGAAACGAATCGATCATGTGCGAATAAACTCCGAGCAAAACTACATCGCGCTTGCCGAAGATCGGAGCGTAGTACTTGTTCCAAACGTCTTTGGAAATTTGTACTGTCGCATCCTTCAACTCAGCTGGTGTCGCATTTGGATGGTCATACATCCAATGCCAGACAGCCATGTCGACTAGCGCCACGCCGCCGATCTCAAAGGTCCCCCAAAAATCATTCAGCGTTTTGAGCGCCCGGCTTTGCGCATCAGGTTTCGCGAGCCCCAGCAGTTCCAGATCGTGGCCCTGAAACACAAACGCGAGCGCTTCTGTGAAAGCGGTATTGGGAACGCCTTCAAGCAACGTGTGGTCGATATTGTTTAGTGAAAAAGTTTGCTCGACGTTGTGGCCCATTTCATGAACCGCGATGTTGTAGCCCTTGTAGTTCATTCCGGACTTTTCGACGCGCGTCCGCAGGTGGGCTGGCGCGGATCTCATTGCTGCGCCCAACGCGTGGCCGGAACCGCGCGCCGGATCAACGACAATGTTGTTTGCCAGATACTCCGCGCGCTCTTTCGTGAATCCCAGCTTAACCAGAATATTAGGAATGTCCCGCTTGTAAGCTTCCGCGGTCGGATATTTTTTGGCGACTATCTCGTCAAGTTGCGCCTCAGTGTAATTACCACGCTGGCGAAATCCGTTGTACCAGATGTCGAATGGTTCCAATGGCCGGCCGAGTCGCGCTTCGATCAGTTTCGCCACCTGTGGCGCCAGAGGCGACGAAAGAATCTGTTCCAGCATCGCTTTGACGCGAGCTTCCGGAATTTCACGACCCTCGTCGAAGGAACGCGCGATGTGCGACGGTGCTGTCGGTGAATACGGATCGATTTTCTTCACTGCCTGAAACGCCTGCAACAACTTTGCATAGCGCGTATTTGGCTCGGGAGCGCTCAGCGCACTCGCCGCGGTCGCAGGCGGTGGAGCGTTAGCGTCACTGTCCTTCACTGCCGACGGCTTCACCTCATTCGTGAAGGGGTTCCAATCGTAGTTTGGATTGTTCACGACCGCCGCGGGAATCGTCTGCGTGACGATACGTTCCATCACTTGCTGAATCATCCGCTGCTTCGCGAGGCCGCTCTTCGCGTCGCTGTAGTCTGCCTTTATTTCGTCGCGCAGGTTCCAGTGAGACAGCAGACGGAGTTTCGGAGGAAAGAGCCGGTTGCCGTTTGCATCCAGCAGGTGATGCATCCAAATGTTGTACTCAGCAATGTAACGCCCAGTGGCCGCGTTTGCCTCGGAAACAGCTTGATTAACGTCGGCGGGAATACGCTTGGAGAATCTCTGCGCGAGTCTGGCCTCAGCCCATTCGCGCCGCGACCACTTTTCGCCTTCAGTCAATCGCTGCTCGAGCGTGGTCAAGGGAAAATTGAGGAGCACGATGAACGCCAGCTTGTTCTGGAAAAAATCGTCGCTAACGTGAGCGGAAGGATCGTAAGCCGCGAATACTTCATCGACGCCCAGAATCGGGCCTACATCAAGATCAGATTGGTTGCGAAACTCGCGACCAATTTCAGCCATGTGACCGTCGAGTTGTTCCAGGTTGTGTTCGAACCGATTGAAGACTGTATCGAGCGTTGTTTGATCACCGGCAAAGTTCGTCGTTACAAAAGTTTCGAACGTGGCCGCGTCACCGTCTTCGTTACGCCAGAAACTTGCGATTTGATTCAGCCCTCGATGCGCACGCACGCGTTGGGCTTCGCCGTATTTGGCCACCAGTTCGCGCTCAAGCTTTTCAAGCGATGCTTTCATCCACGTTGGCTGGCTGTTTCCCTGAACTGAGCTACTTAGAATCGTCTGGGCAAAACTCGATACCGATAAGACTGAAATCAAACATATTCCTTGAAACAAGAACCTCATTAGGACACCTTCTGCATATTTGAGATTGAAAGAGAAGACTGACTACCTATTACTCGCGTCCGGAGTCCGAGCTCGTTACTAGTTTGAGATTGGCTACTCCTAAGTAGTCGGTTTTGTTATGAGTGACAAGCGGCACACCATAATGCAGCGCGGCTGCTGCTACCCATGCGTCAGAACTATTGATCGGGCGGCCACGTCTACGAGCATTATCGGTAGCCTCCGCCCACTTCACACATAAGGCTTCGTGGAATGGCACAAGCATGAATTGTTTTAGATGAATGCGCATCGCGTCTCGTCTGCTCTGGCCCCAACTATGTTCAAGAGCCCAGGCCTCAAGCTCCGCGCGGGTCATGGGTGAAATTAGAAGCAAGTGTCCTTGCAGATGAGGCTTGTAAAGATCAGCACGTGTGTCTTCCTTGAATAGATAAGATATGACGTCAGTATCAACTACCAGCACTATTTCACGCTCCGTGTTTCGGAGGCGCGGCGGCCCTCTCGAACACCTTGGACAAAGTCATCAACGCTCTCATCTTTCGGCCAGAAATCTGCGCGCAGCAGAGCAAGGTCGACGATGGGTTTCACGCCCTGTTCGGCCGCAAGCCGCTCCAACTCCCTTCTCGCCACCTCCGGTGTAACCAACTCGTCGTCCGCAATAGGATTTCTCTGTGCCATTTTTGACACCTCCAACAAAAGAATACACGCCTGTGCTCGGCCAGAAAAGACTCTTCCTCACGCACCCATCGCCTCTGGCTGTCGCTTTAATCGTTTCGCATATAGCGGAAACCGAGCGGTCAAATCAGTCACACCCTGGCGCACTTTGTCGCGCACTTCTTCAGACGCCGGCGCATGAATGATCTCGGCGATCAATTTTCCGATCTCACGCATTTCGTTTTCCTTCATGCCGCGCGTCGTTACCGCCGGCGTGCCGATGCGCAAACCTGAAGCCACAAACGGCTTGTTCTGATCAAACGGGATCGTGTTCTTGTTGACCGTGATGTGCGCCGCTTCCAACGCTTTCTCCGCGTCTTTGCCCGTAATGCCTTTGCCGTCCATCCAAACGTCAACCAGCATAAGATGATTGTCAGTGCCACCGGAAACCAAACGCAGGCCAGCCGACTGCAGCTCACTTGCAAGAGCTTTGGCATTAGCCAGAACCTGACGTTGGTAATCCTTGAAGTCGTCTCGCAAAGCTTCACCAAACGCAACCGCCTTCGCTGCGATGATGTGAACGAGAGGACCGCCCTGCACGCCGGGAAATAGTTTTCGATCGATCTCTTTGGCATGCTCTTCTTTGCAAAGGATCAATCCGCCACGCGGGCCACGCAGAGTCTTGTGAGTTGTAGACGTGACGTAGTCGGCATGTGGAACCGGTGATGGATGAAGGCCGGCAGCTATCGGGCCAGCGATGTGCGCGATGTCGGCAAACATTCTGGCGCCCACCCCTTTCGCGATTTCACCGATGCGTTTGAAATCGATGATGCGAGGGTAAGCGGAGGCGCCACAAACAATCAGCTTTGGTTTGTGCTCTTCGGCAATTCGCTGCAGTTCGTCGTAATCAATCTGTTCGGTGTCGCGCGAAACGCCGTAATCCGCGACTTTGTAACTGATGCCGGAAAAATTCATCGGGTGTCCGTGCGTGAGATGCCCTCCGTGCGAAAGGTTCATTCCCAGAATCTGATCGCCATACTGAATGGCAGCGAGATAGACCGCCATGTTCGCCTGAGCGCCACTGTGCGGCTGTACGTTCGCGTGCTCAGCACCGAAAATTTCTTTGGCCCGATCAATTGCAGTCTGCTCCACCACGTCAGTCCACTCGCAACCGCCGTAGTAACGTTTCTTCGGATAACCTTCCGCGTACTTGTTGGTGAAAACGGAGCCGGCAGCTTCAAGCACTGCTTCGCTTACGAAGTTTTCACTGGCGATGAGCTCGAGACCATCTGACTGACGAGCAACTTCGTTATTGATCGCTTCGGCAATCACTGGATCTGTTTCGGCAAGTGGAGCATTTCTTGGATCGGTCATCCGGTTAACCTTTCATCGGCATTACTAAGTTGCGAAGTCTCACGCTTAGGAAGGGCGCTTGCGCGCGCTTAAGATCGAACAACACTCAACTAAAGTGGGGCACGCCCCCTTCCTAAGCCGAAGCCTACAGTTCTTGACCTGCCTTAGCTATCTTGTGCGCTTCAGTCGCCAACTCCAGCTGGCGAATTTTTTCCAAACGCGCAGCGTGGCGTGCACCCTCAAATTCCGCTGCAAACCATGCGCGGACAATGCCGGGAATTTGCTCGGCAGGAGTAGTTCGAGCGCCGATCGCCATCACGTTTGCGTCGTTATGTTGGCGAGCAAGTCGAGCAGTTTCTTCCGACCAGGCCACCGCTGCGCGAACGCCGTGAACTTTGTTTGCAGTGATCGCCATGCCGGTTCCGGAACCACAAACCAACACGCCCTGATCGGCGCGTCCCGCTGCAACTTGTTCAGCTACCTTGCGCGCGTAATCGGGGTAGTCGACAGACTCTGCAGACGCGGTGCCGAGATCGTTAACCTCCAAACCCAACTCTTCGAGCAAGGGTTTCAGACGTTCCTTTTCAGCATAACCAGCATGATCACTCGCCAACGCGACTTTCATCGTTGCAACTCCATTGGAATTTAGAACTTTTCGGTAGAGTCGGATGGTACATCACGCTGAGAGCGGTCGCAAAGAAGTGGTTGTCGTTGAAACCGGGTAATCTTCTTCTTTTCTATGATGCAGCTTTGCGATCTTTGCGTCTTGGCGGTTGCTAGGCGAGAATGGTTGCGCGTTTATCTCAGGAAAGTAAACAAACATCCCATGCGCTGGTCTCAATATTTTATTCCGACCCTTCGCGAAGATCCTGCTGACGCAGAGGTCGTTTCGCACAAACTTTTGTTGCGCGCCGGACTGATTCGCCAACTCGGCGCGGGCATCTATTCTTATCTACCACTGGCGCAGCGGATTTCGCTGCGAATCTTGCAAATCCTGCGAGAGGAAATGAACCGCATTGGCGGCAAGGAGTTTTATCTGCCGGCGCTACACCCCGCTGAACTTTGGAAAGAATCGGGCCGATGGGATGCAATCGGCGACGAAATGTTTCGTCTGAGTGATCGCAAAGACGGCGACATGTGCCTGGGGATGACGCATGAGGAGGTGTTCACCAGCATCGCGCGCAACGAATTGCGTTCATACAAACAATTGCCGCAGGTCTGGTACCAAATTCAAGTGAAGTTTCGCGATGAGGCGCGACCGAAGTCAGGCTTGATGCGGCTGCGGACCTTCATCATGAAAGACGCTTACTCGTTTGACGTTGATCGGGCCGGCCTGGATTACGCCTTCGAACAACAACGTGAGGCTTACAAGCGCATCTTTAGTCGTTGCGGTATCGAGTTTTCGATTGTCGAGGCTTCGTCCGGATCGATGGGCGGTTCTGAGTCAAACGAATTTATGGCAAAAACTGAGGCCGGCGAGGACTTCGTTGCCAGTTGTCCAAACTGCGGTTACGCCGCAAACCTGGAGAAGGCCACCTCTCGGCTCGATCCAATTTCCGATTCGGACGGACTCGCCGCGCCGGAGGAATTTCCCACGCCCGGCGTGCGCACGATTGAAGACTTGATAAATTTTCCCGGCGGCGCCACCGCCGAAAATCAGATCAAGTCGTTGGTTTATGTCGCGACAATAAACAACGAGCCGCAGCCGGTGCTCGCCTTGCTCCGTGGCGATCATCAAGTGCACGAGACGAAACTTGCCGACAATTTGGCGGCAACAGCCGTTCGCCCCGCTCATGCGGAAGAGATTCGCGAACTGCTCGGCGCCGGCGCGGGCAGCCTGGGCGGCGTCGGTGCGCGTGAGCGAGCTAAGGAAGCGAATTTCAACCTTACGATAATCGCAGACATCTCACTAAAGCAGCGGCGGAACATGACCACGGGCGCCAACAAGGATGATCACCATCTCCGCGGCGTTGATATCGCGCGTGACATTCAGCCCGACCAGTGGGCTGACTTGCGCGGTGTCACTTCAGGCGAAGGTTGTCCTCGCTGTGACCAGGGCACGCTGGAAGTCTACAAGGCGATGGAGATTGGTCACATCTTCAAGCTTGGCACCAAGTATTCAGAGTCGATGGGCGCCACGGTTTTAACCGAAGCAGGGAAACCAGTGCCGATTGTGATGGGAAGTTATGGCATCGGCGTCGAGCGCATTATCACCGCGGCGATTGAACAGCATCATGATTCCGATGGCATCATTTGGCCCAAGAGCCTTGCGCCCTTCGACGTGGTGGTAACCATCACCAATACCAAGGATGAAAAGCTCCGTGAAACTGCGGAGAAACTTTACAAAGACCTGCAGCGCGCGGGACTCGAAACACTCCTTGACGACCGCGATGAACGCGCGGGGGTAAAATTCAAGGATGCGGATCTGATTGGCATCCCTTATCGCGTAACTATTGGAAAGAAAGCAGCCGACGGGGTAGTCGAACTCTTCGAACGCGCGACCAAGAAAAGCGAGGACGTAAAACTCGGAGACATAGTTTCGCGAGTGCAAGCTCTGGCGCTGGCGGGACTTTGATTTGCCCGGCTGACTGGAAAAGTTTGATCATCGCGGCTTTGCCGCCTTCAGTTCGGAAAGGCTTTGCCTTTCCGTAGTAGGTCATTAAGCTAAGGAGGCTGCGCCTCAGCTGAGGCATAGCCTCGAATCTATTTCCCATAAGCCGGAAAGGTAGGGCCTTTCCGCACGGAACGCGGCAGACCCGCTGAATTCGCTGTCTTACATAGCAATAGTTGTAGTCCTAAAAATGAAATCCGTCTTCTTATCGTTGATCCTCCTAACCGCAGTACCTCCCGTTTACTCGCAGGATCAGCTTCCTGAGCTCGTTCGCCGCATCAAGCCTTCTGCCGTCGCTATTGAAACGTTTGATTCGCGCGGAGAGAAACTGTCGCGAGGCAGCGGCTTTTTCATCGACTACGATCGCGTGGTCACCAATCGCCACGTTATCGATAATGCCTATCGCGCCGAAGTTCACTCTTACAACGGCAACGTTTACAGCGTTAAAGGTGTCATTGCCGTCGACGCGGAGGGCGACCTCGCACTGCTCCGAGTTGATGCGCCGCCGAACCAGGTACGTCATCTGGTGCTTGATCGCACCTCGCCTCAGGAAGGCGAAAGCGTTGTAGTGATCGGAAATCCATTTGGACTCGAAGGCAGCGTTACCAATGGAATTGTTTCGGCGGTGCGCGATATTCCTACCTTCGGACGAATTATTCAAATCACGGCGCCAATCTCACCCGGCTCGAGCGGCAGCCCGGTCGTGAATATGCAGGGACAGGTCATCGGCGTCGCCAGTTTGCAGATCACCGGCGGGCAAAGCGTTAACTTCGCGATACCAGCGGAGCGCGTTTCGCAGTTACAAAGTGGTGCTCTGTTATCGCTCGCCGATCTGGTTGCAGTAAGTGGGCGGAACAAACGCGCCAGGGCTGTTCAATCCTTTCGCGATGGTCTCAGTTTTTTGTCGAAGGACGACTGCGAAAAAGCGTTGCCCTATTTCGAGAAAGCGGTTGACTCCGACAGTAACTATCCCGAGGCTTGGGCGCAGCTGGGATTCTGCAGGGAGAAACTCGGCCGTCACAGTGAGGCGGTTGAGGCTTCGAAAAAGGCAGTGGCCCTACGACCATCTGCCGAATCGTATTTTAATCTCGGGCTAGCCAACTATTATCTGAAACAGTATCGTGAAGCGGCAGACAATTACCGCCAGGCAATCCGCCTCGATCCTTACAACGCAGCGGATGCCTATTACGCGCTGGGCCTGGTCTATCGCGACTGGGGACGTGCCGACGATGAGATTCAGGCTTACAAGGCTGCGATTCGTTTGCGCTCCGATTACACCAGCGCCTATGAACGTCTGGGTTCCCGCTATCTGAAGTCAAAAAAATATCCGGAGGCGATTGAGGCGTTCAAGCAGATCGTCGCTTTGAAGCCCGGCGATGCTAATGCTTACAACAGTATGGGCGAAGCTTATTCCGAGCTCTCACGTTTCCCGGAAGCAGTGGAGTCGTTCAGGCAGGCGATTCGGCTGAAACCGGATTTTGGTAAAGCCTACTACAATCTCGGCAAATCGCATCTGGCCACAGGGAACCGCGACGCGGCGGTAGAACAATACAATATTCTGCAGAACCTGAATCAGGAGTGGGCGGAGAAACTGAACGAACTGATCAATCCGTAATTCTGGCCCACTTTCGATTAATCAAACTTGCCACAAAGCCTGCACCGAAGCCGTTATCAATATTCACGACAGTCACATTTGACGCGCACGAGTTGAGCATTCCCAGCAGTGCCGCCACTCCGCCAAACGAAGCGCCGTAGCCAATGCTGGTCGGCACTGCGATCACAGGCACACTGACTAGCCCACCCACTACCGAAGGAAGCGCGCCTTCCATTCCAGCAACCACAATTGCAACCCGCGCGCTCTGCAGCAACGAACGTTCGGCCAGCACGCGATGAATGCCGGCCACGCCGACGTCCCAAACGCGCTTCACTCGATTGCCCATCGCTTCCGCCGTTAGCGCCGCTTCTTCAGCCACCGGAATATCGCTAGTGCCGGCTGTAACCACGGCAATCTCGCCCACGCCGCGTTCAGTTTTGTCTCGATGAATCCTTATCAGGCGGGCCGTCTCGTGCCATTCCGCTTCAGTAATAACGTTGCGTACCTCGCCAAACGTGCCTTCGTCGGTGTGCGTGACCAGAACGTTCGGCGACTTTTCAACCAGCCGCTCGACGATCCCGACTACTTGTTCACGAGTCTTCCCGGCTCCGAAAACTACCTCCGGAAATCCCTGCCGGGTCGAACGCGAATGATCCACCCGGGCGTAACCGATGTCTTCGAAGTGAAGTTCGCTAATGCGGCGCGCCGCTTCCCGAGGTTCAAGCTCATCTCGTTTATATGCCGCCAGTAGTTGTTCCAACGCAGTCAAATCCATGTTTGTTACTGTAACGAAATTGCAAGTTTCGCGTAAACCCGCTGGTGTTATACTCCGCCTCCCCCAAGTCTCATTTTATTGAAACTCCTACTCGCTTCCGAAAACTCAATGAGCTAGCGCTAGTTTCCCGGCAGCTTGGTTTGGTCAGCGGCGAATGCGTTTCGCTGCTCGTTGATGAAGTCTCACAGTACTCGGCGGCATTAATTACAGTTCTTATACCTATGTCTAACTTTCCAAACTTAACCGCCGAAGCGGGCGGTGCTCACCAACAACAAACCTTACCCGAAATGAGAAGGAGACGAGATGAAGAAATTGATCGTGGCTCTTACCGTTGCAGTTTTCTGCCTGATGATCTTTGCGTCAGTTCCGAGCCATAGCCAGCGAAAGGAAAAACTTCACCGCAAACCAAATAAGATTCAGAATAACTATATCGTCGTCCTTGACGACTCAGTGGTTGGCGAAAAAGGGCCATACTCAATCGCTCCGTTTGTTGCCAACGAGATGGCCGGTCGCTATCGAGGCAAGCTCAAGCACATTTATCAGCACGCATTAAACGGCTTCTCAATTGAGATGACTGCAGCCGATGCCGAGGCTTTGAGCGAGGACTTCCGCGTCCAGTTTGTCGAAGAAGATGGGCCCGTCAAAGCGACTACCACGCAGAACAATCCGCCGTGGGGTCTCGATCGAATCGATCAAAGGGACCTGCCACTCAACGCCCAATACACCTATACGCCGACCGGCGCGGGCGTTCACGTTTATGTCATCGACACCGGCATTCGGCGTACTCACACACAGTTTGGCGGTCGCGCCGTTATCGGTTTCGATTCGATTGGCGATGGACAAAACACCAATGACTGTAACGGACACGGCACGCATGTGTCGGGAACAATTGGCGGCTCGACCTACGGCGTGGCAAAGGGCGTGTCCCTTCACGCAGTGCGGGTGCTCGACTGTAACGGCGACGGAACGGATTCGACCGTTATTGCCGGTGTCGACTGGGTTACTGCTAATCGGATTACCCCGGCAGTCGCCAACATGAGTCTCGGTAGCGGAGCTTCAACCGCACTCGATACCTCGGTGCAAAATTCAATCAATGCAGGCGTCACTTACGCCGTTGCTGCCGGCAACGACTATGGCGTCAATGCCTGCACCCTCTCGCCGGCGCGCGTTGCTGCAGCGCTCACGGTTGGTTCAACTACCACTACCGATGCAAAGTCAGACTTTTCAAACATCGGCAGCTGCCTGGACCTTTTCGCGCCCGGCTCGTCAATCCTGTCAGCCTGGAACACCAGCGACACAGCCACTAACACGATCAGCGGCACTTCAATGGCCACGCCACACGTTGCCGGAGTTGCCGCACTCTACTTACAAAACAATACCAATGCGTCGCCGGCTACGGTGGCAAATCAGATCATCACCACCGCGACAACCAATCATTTGACGGGCATCGGCGCTGGATCACCGAATCGTCTGCTCTATTCACTTCTAACGACAGGTGGCGGTGGTGGTGTCCCGACGGCTTGTACGGGGGGAACCCTCTACACGGGCTCGCTCTCGTTCACTGGAGATTACGATTACCATCCGAACGGCAGTTACTATTTCAGTGGGGTCAGCGGCACTCACAAAGGATGTTTGGTGGGGCCCGCCTCGGGAGCGGATTTCGATCTCTATTTGCAGAAATGGAATGGCTCGTCCTGGATCATCGTCGCTGCTTCAGAGAGCGTCACCTCAAACGAAACCATTTCATATACCGGCACGTCGGGTTATTACCGCTTTCAGATTTATTCCTACAGCGGCTCGGGGAGTTACAACCTTTGGATACTTCATCCGTAGGGAAAGCAGTGTGCAGTTCGCGGCTATGCCGCCAACAGTGCGGTGAGGCTTGCCTCACCGCGAGAACTAATCCAATCTCTTCGCGAGGCTCAGCCTCGCGAAACTGTTTAAGAACACTCACTGCCCCTGGCTTGCGATCGAATAACCCTCCCAGTAAGATTCAAACCCAAGTGATTCAATGGAATTTACTGTCGCAATCACCGGAGCATCCGGCTCAATTTACGCGGAACGGACACTCATTCATTTGGCCGGGAGTGGCGTCGTTGAAGGCATTAATTTGATTATGTCCGAAGCGGCCACGACTGTGGCCCGCGTTGAATTGGGCGTTGATCTTACGCGCGCCGATCGAAGTGCGATCAATCACTGGCTAGGTTTGCAAGCCGACTCGCGTTTGGTCCATTTGCATCGGCTCGACAATATTGCTGCCCGTCCCTCGTCAGGTTCACATCCGCAGGAGGGCATGGTCATCGTTCCCTGCTCGATGGGTACGCTTGGGGCGATCGCTTCGGGCGCGGGCACAAATCTTATTCATCGCGCTGCCGATGTGACCCTCAAGGAAAACCGGCGACTCGTCCTGGTGCCGCGCGAAACTCCTTACAACGCAATCCATCTCGAGAATATGCTCCGTTTGTCGCGTGCCGGGGCGCACATCATCCCTGCCAGTCCGGGTTTTTACCATCGGCCGCACACGATTGAAGCTCTGGTTGATCACTTCGTATTTCGAGTTCTTGATCACCTCGGTGTGCCGCATTCTCAGGCGACTCAGTGGAAAGGTTTAAAGGAAACTGAAGAATCCGCGAGCTTAGTTGAAGACTGATCCGCCATGCCATCCCTCCTGAGTAACGTTCGCACGACCTTCGAGATGATCAAGATTGAGCACACGCTCTTCGCGCTGCCGTTTGCATTTCTGGGAGCTGTGCTGGCCGCGAACGGTTTACCTTCTTTGAAACAACTCTTTTGGATCACGATTGCGATGGTAGGCGCGCGCTCAACCGCAATGGCCTTCAATCGAATTGCTGACCGCGAGATCGATGCGCGCAATCCGCGAACGGCGACTCGCGCCCTGCCCGCCGGCTTGTTATCGCTGGGATTTGTATGGACGTTTACTGTGGTTTCCGCAGCGCTGTTCCTAATCGCCGCGGCCATGCTGAATAGGTTGGCCCTCATCTTGGCGCCGGTAGCTCTTGCCAGCGTAGTGTTTTATTCGTTTTCCAAACGGTGGACCTTACTATCGCATCTGTTGCTCGGGTGGTGTCTCGCAATCGCACCTACGGGAGCGTGGATTGCGGTGCGCGGCGCGCTGGACAGCCCGGTTCCTTTGTTGCTTTCTCTGGTCGTCATGCTATGGACTGCAGGCTTTGACGTCCTCTATGCGTGCCAGGATTACGAATTTGATCTGAAGGCAGGGCTCCACTCAATTCCTCAATACTTCGGAATCCATCGGGCGCTGTGGCTGGCGCGACTATTTCATGTTGGCGCACTCGCCGCGCTCGTCGCCCTGTATTTGATCACTCATCTTGGCGTGATCGCTTTGGTGGGTGTAGTGGCAACCGCGATACTGCTTTTCTATCAGCACCGCCTGGTGAAAGCTGATGATTTGAGTAAACTAAATGCGGCGTTCTTTACAACCAACGCTTTTGTGAGCGTTATACTTTTCGTTACGTTTGGAGGGGCTGCTCTCCTAAGGATCTTTTCATGAATTTTTCCCACGATCGAATTCTCTCGGCAGTCGCCGAGAAAGTTGAAAGCGGCGAACGGCTAACTTTTGCTGACGGCCTTTCGTTATTCGCCACCGATGATTTGCCGGCGCTGGGTAAACTTGCTGACAGTGTGCGTCGCAGGAAGCACGGTCGCACTACTTACTTCAACGTCAATCGTCATCTTAATCCGACGAACGTTTGTTATGTCGATTGCAAATTTTGCGGTTTTTATCGCACGCCGCGGCAGCCCGACGCTTATACGCACTCTATCGACGACAGCTTGCGCGTTGCCGCTGAGGCGGTAAAAGAGGGCGCAACCGAATTCCACATTACCGGCGGTCTGAACACCAAGCTGCCTTTCAGTTATTTCACTGATTTGTTGTCTACGCTGAAACAGCATTACCCGCAGTTACACTTGAAGGCGTTTACGATGGTCGAACTCGACCACTTCTCTCACTTCTACAAGATGAGCGACGAAGCCGTGATTACCAAACTGATAGAAGCTGGTTTGGATTCCTGCCCGGGAGGCGGCGCAGAAATCTTTCGCGAACCGACGCGATCAATGATTTGCGCGCATAAGTGCGATGGTGAACGCTGGCTGGAATTGTCCGGCAAAGTGCACGCCGCTGGGCTCAAAACCAATGCGACGATGTTATACGGGCATATCGAGTCGGTTGAAGATCGCGTAGACCATTTGCTGAAACTTCGGGAGCAGCAGGATCGTTCGCACGGTTTCCAGTGTCTTATTCCGCTGGCTTTCTACCCTGAAAAAACGCAACTGGCTCATCTGCCCGGTCCTTCGGGAATCGATTCGTTGAAGACGATTGCAGTGTCGCGCTTGCTGCTCGACAATTTCGATCACTTAAAAGCCTACTGGGTGATGCTGGGTAAGAAACTCGCGCAAGTGGCCCTACACTTTGGCGCCAACGATATTGACGGCACCATCACCGAGGGTGGGGAACTTTCCGAAAGTTATTCAATTGAAACCAATAATGAAGTGAAGATGTCTCGCAGTGAGCTGGCCGGCTTGATCGAAGAGGCCGGCTTTGAAGCTGTTGAGCGCGACACGGTCTACAACCCGATTAACAGCAACTTGAGCCTGGCCTGAGTTTTCAGCTATGAGTTTCGCTATGTCAACGCAAATTGAAACACGAACCATTAGTGTGGCCCATTCACCTGATTCGGATGACGCCTTCATGTTTTATGGTCTCGCCACCAACAAACTCGATACTGCTAATCTGAATTTCACCCACGTCCTCAAAGACATTCAGACGCTTAACGAAGAAGCATTTCGCGGCACCTACGACGTAACCGCAGTCAGCTTTCACGCTTATGCTTATCTGACCGATAAATATTTACTGTTACCTCACGGAGCATCGATAGGCGACAACTACGGGCCGATACTGGTTTCACGCGAGCCCGCTGCGGCAGCTAACATCGGCAAACTCAAGATCGCCGTGCCTGGGACACTAACGAGTGCGTTTCTGGCCTTGAGGATATTCAACTCCGACTTTGAATATCAGGTCGTGCCCTTCGACAAGATTATTGACGCCGTGCAGGAAGGAAAGTGTGATGCCGGTCTCTTGATCCACGAGGGTCAGCTCTTTTACGAGTCGCTGGGCTTGCGCAAGATTCTTGACTTGGGTGAATGGTGGCATGAACGGACCGGACTACCGTTGCCCATGGGCGGCAACATTATCAAACGCGAGCTTGGTCCTGATGTCATTCGCCAGGTCTCGGGCTGTCTCCAGGAAAGCATTCGCTATTCACTCGAGCATCGCGACGATGCGCTTGAATATGCGATGCAGTTTGCGCGCGACATGAAACCAGATCTGGCCGATCGCTTTGTAGCGATGTGGGTTAACGACCTGACCTTGGATTACACCGAACGTGGTCGCGAAGCCGTGAGGAAACTGCTGAGCGAAGGGTATGAGCGTAGGATCATTACCACTCGTCCGCGCGTCGAATTTGCCTCGTAAGTTGTCTGAGAAGAAAGAACGCGAACTGAAGCTGGGGTGCGCGCGGCGGCTTGACTCCACTCCGCCCAGAAGGAGTGGATACCGCCGCGCACATCATCGGTTACGAGCTTCTGATCAGGCTCCTCCCAAAGCTTGACCTAACGCCTTTCCCACCTAGCAACGCGGCCGCTCAGCGTTGCCATTGCGCTCGCGCGCATTGAGGTCATGGGAATTAACGACGTCGCCTGTCGCCGATGTGAGGACCTAATTCATACCGTTAGCGTTAACCCGAATGCTGAACGCATAATTCTCTGACTGAAAGGTCCTCCAATAATTTCAAGGTAGCATTCAGGACTGAGCTGAGGTTAACTGTTTCTTCGGGGAGCACCTTACATTAGTTGCAGGGAATATTGCAACAGAAAAATGGGTCGGAACGGGGCTCGGTTTTCGGCAGAAAAAGCAGGGGTTTTCCGAACTGGCAACATCAGCCCGGCGCGTGGCATCTGACCGCCGGTATTTTCACACGACCATATTGAAGCTGATATTTTTGGTGTAGGGTTAAGCGATGATTAAGTTACGGCCGACGAGGAAGCATTATTTTTTTGCTGCGTTTTTCTGTCTGCTTCTGGCGGCAGGCGCGTCTATTTTCGGGCAGGACGCCGGTCCGACCTCAGCTACCCTGGCACCCGCGGAAGTCGAACGGATTGTCCGTGCCTTTACCAATAATGAGCGACAGTTTCGAACGGCGCTAAACCAATATTCATTCAAGCGCGACGCCATAATTCAGAGCCTGGGAATGGGTGGACAAATTACCGGCGAGTATCATCGGGTTTCCTATTTCACGTTTGACGATCAAGGCAATCGCTACGAAAAGATCAGCTACTTCCCTATGCCCTCTTTTCAGGCTGTTACCAAGGAAGATCTCGACGACCTCGGCGGCATTCAACCTTTCGCCTTAGACCCTTCCAAGATTCCGCAGTATGACTTTAAGTTCGTTGGTAAAGAGAAGATTGACGAACTCAACCTGTATGTCTTCGACGTGACTCCGAAAATAGCGCCAAACGCAAAGAAGACGAAGGAGCGTTTCTTTTCCGGCAGGGTGTGGGTGGAAGATCAGGACCTGCAGATCGTGAAGACCAAAGGCAAGGGACTGCCGGAAACCAAAGACAACAAGTTTCCGATTGTTGAGACTTATCGTGAACAGATCGACGGTCGTTACTGGTTTCCTACTTATTCTTACGCGGATGACGAACTACTCTTCGACAATGGGGACACGCTTCACGTTCGCATGAAGGTTCGCTACACAGACTTTGCTCCGGCACGGGCTGACGTGAAGATTACGGAAGTTGAAGGTCCCGATGGGCCCAAGCTGGAAACCCAGCCAGATAGTAAGCCCTCTCCGACGCCGCGCAAGCCTTAGGAACGTGGGTCGGCCGGATTTTGCGGTCCGACTCCCAGTTCCTGCCCAACCATGGTGTGAACACGGGTGACGAGGCGTTTGATGTCATCGTCGGTGGAACAGCCAGTGGTGGGCACCGGTTCGAGCATAACCATCTCGATGGTTCCAGAGCGTGCTTCTCCAGTTCCCTTTCCCATCAAGAAATCCGTGTTCTTAATCGCGACGGGAACGATCGGAACGCCGGCCTGCGCGGCCATGTAGAACGCTCCTTTTTTGAAGGGCAGAAACTGGCCGGGCAAAGCGCGCGTTCCCTCCGCAAACACCGCAAACGATATTCCTGACCTGATTCGTTCGGTCGCGGCCGCAACCGTGACGCGAGCTCGCTCGCTATTGGAACGATCAATCGCCATTACATTTACGAATCCCATGCCAACCCCGAGTATTGGCACGTTCAGCAGCTCTTTCTTCGCGAGCAATCCCAACCTACGCCCGGTGTAAACAAAGAGCGTGGCAGTATCGAGGTACGATCGATGGTTTGAAATAAAAACGTAGGTCGTGCCAGGTTCTAAATACTGACTGCCGGAAACCTCAACTTTGGCTCCGCTTAACCGCAACCAATTTCGAGCGCCGAAGAGAGCCCAGGGATAAACCAGATCATGTTTGCGGGTGAGCCAGGCCACCAGCAGCACCGGCGGACCGAAAATCAGCAAGAGTGCCCCGGCTACAAAGAGCGACCACCAGTAATGTAGACGACGAAGGATCCGCATCGAAGCGACAGATAATCGCACACTTTAGGAAATCGGGGCGATGGCCTTTCTTCCCTTTGGGCTGATTGGCGCCCGTCGCAGCTTGCTACATTCCCATGAGCGCGCTATCGTTCGCATGTAATTCTCTCCTCCAGCCTATTTGGGGCTTCAAGCATCTAAAAGTGTGTCGCCGCATCAAAGGGAAGCTGGCAAATTGCCATTCAGCTGACGATCGGGAGTTTTGTCATGAAAAGAATTACATTTTGCCTGGCACTCCTCGCCACTTTTGCAGCGATCGCTGTTCTGGCGTCTGCCCAGACGCGCCCGCGCCGCGTCGGACAAAATCCGCCTGGATCGGTGACACCTAGCACAACAACTCCGTCGCGCGCTCCAGTCCTCGGAGGCGCTACGCGGCCGTCCGGTAGCCAGACTAATTCAACTACGACTCCCACCGACGCAGGACCCGAGGAAGTCGATGCCGGTGACGTCATCCGAGTCAACACTACCCTGGTTACGATCCCGGTAAGTGTTATGGATCGAGCCGGACGTTATGTGCCGAATCTGCGCAAGGAAGACTTCCGCTTGTGGGAAGACGGTGTGGAACAGAACGTCGCGTTTTTCTCGTCAGTCGACAAGCCCTTTTCGTTAGTGCTCATGATTGACACCAGCGGTTCGACTCGTTTTCGACTTGAAGATATTCAGGACGCCGCAATTACTTTCGTCAATCAACTACGCCGGGATGATCGTGTGATGATCGTCTCCTTTGACGACAACGTGCGCATGCTCAGTGACTTCACCAGCGATCGTTATCGGCTTCGCGAAGCCATTCTCCAAACCAGAACAGGAAACGGTACCAAGCTATACGACGCAGTCGACATGGTCATGAACCAGGCGTTGAGCCGCGAGTCTGGTCGCAAAGCGATCGTGCTTTTCACTGACGGCGTAGACACGACGAGCCGCCATGCTTCTTACGAGAGTAACCTGCGGGACGCTGAAGAACTCGACGCGTTGGTTTATCCGGTGCAGTACGATACTTACGCCGACCAGGGCGGCGGCGGCGGTGGGTACCCGGGATCGGGGCGTTGGCCCAGTTCAAACACCGACATACTTGGTCAGATTCTCGGTGGCATTCTGAGCGGTGGTCGTCGTCGCAGCAGTGGTGGCGGCATTGGAACCAGCCGCAGCGACTATGATCGTGCTGAACATTACCTGCGTGAACTGGCAGATCGCACCGGCGCCAGGAAATACCAGGCCGACTCGACACAGAACCTGGCAACCGCTTTTTCGAACATTGCGGAGGAGCTGCGTCGCCAATACAGCCTCGGTTACTACCCCAAATCACCGGCTCAGGCAGGGCAGCGCCGACAGATTCGAGTGCGCGTGGATAATCAGCCAAACCTCGCCGTCCGTACTCGCGACAGCTACATCTTCAATTCCGCCGGTTCTCCTGCGGATACCGCTACGACGCGGTCAGCACCAGTGCTGCAACGCAAACTGGCCGCGCAGAACGACAGGATATGGCGTAATTAGATCAGGCGCTGTTGGTTTCTGACGGCCACAAAAATCTCAGCAGTCTCGCCAGCACCCACAGGCAAAGAGCGACGAGCGTCGATAGCACGAGCCAAAATGTCCAATAACTGCTGAAGCTTTGTTCCCAACCGCTTTGAATATTGTGCGAGAGGTTCACATTCATCGCAGCGGGCGTGAGCAGGCGTGAGAGCAGCTGCACGATCACGTACCAAACGAACGCGTAGGCCCAAGTGCGCGAATCGATTCTCACCTGTCGAAGCACTATAAGGCCGACTGAAAATCCCCCGAGGTGCGCCAGCGATGAGGCGATAACGCCGAACAAGTCTTTGAAAGAGAAGTTTCCGGTAAGTAACATCCCCCACGTCGGAACTACGTACAAGAACCAAACGGCGACGCCGGGAACCATCCAGATTACAGCGACCCGCACCAGCATCGCCTGTTCAAGAAATAGTCCGAGTGCGAGCAGCAAGTTGCCGATGTTACACATCCAGAGTGTGTGGCCGAGCTCAGTGATCTGCCAGTAGTGGATTGCCTGAGCGGCAAAAAATGTTAGCGGTAAGAATCCGAGCAGCCGCAGCTGTCGCGAAGAGAAAGCCCCATTGAGTATTCTCTTTCTAACAGCGTCAGTGTTTTTTCTTATCAAGTAGTCGCCGGTCCTGCGTTTTTCGTTTTAGAATGACCTATCCTGTTGAGACCGTGTTTTCTGAGGTTATTTTACAGCAAAGGGTTCGCATTGAAGCATGCCGTCAGTTGAAGACTTACTCCGCAGATCAATACCTGAACTCCGGGAACTCTTTCTCGAGAGAAATCGCCCTGTACCTAAAGGACTACTTGAGGCGTTGGAGGTAGACAGTCGCAACGGAGCGCACCAACTGGCCAAACGAATTCGCGAGCGGTATCGCAGTAACCGGTCCGAAGGCCAACGACTTCACACCCTCCTTCGTTTTGAGATTGAGCTTTGGGCGCAAGGCTACTCCTTTGTTGCCGGTGTAGATGAAGCGGGCATGGCGCCGCTTGCAGGGCCCGTCGTTGCCGGCGCCGTAATACTGCCGCGTAATTACAAGCTTCGCGGCCTCAACGACTCCAAGAAGATCCTTGATCAGGAAATGCGCGAAGAACTGGCTATCCAGATCAAGCAAGACGCCGTTTGCTGGTCATTCGGTTTTGCAGAAGTAGAAGAGATCGATCGGATAAATATCTATCATGCGGGTTTGTTAGCAATGCAACGCGCCGTCAGCGGCTTGAGTTGTTTACCAGATTTCGTTTTGGTAGACGCCCGCAAGATACCTCAGTGTCCAGCTCCTCAACGCGGCATAATCCGTGGGGACGCGTTGTCTGCCAGCATCGCCGCCGCCTCCATCATTGCGAAGACGACGCGAGATGCCCACATGTTGGAGATGGATCGGCAGTATCAGGGTTACGGGTTCGCTTCTCACAAAGGTTATCCCACTCCGGAACATTGTCGGGCGCTGAAGGAATTGGGCGCAGTGGCGATTCATCGTCGCAGCTTCGGCCGAGTCCGCGAAGCACTGGGGCTGGACCCGATTCAAACCGAACTCTTCGAACAAAATCCTGAAGAAGCGCCGCTCGAAGCTGCTGCCGCACACGCCCAATAAATTGTCATGCTTTCGCGATAGTTAAAGAATCACCTCAAGCTTCCATTGAGCCGATGGCTTCCCTAACCGAATACAAGAAGAAGCGCCGCTTTAACAAAACTCCCGAACCCGGTCCGGAAAAGAAACATACAAAGTCGGGTCGTATTTTCGTGATCCAAAAACATCGCGCGACCGCGCTGCATTACGACTTCCGGCTGGAAGCTGATGGCGTCTTAAAGTCGTGGGCGGTTCCGAAAGGTCCGTCCCTCGATCCCAGTGTCAGACGTCTGGCGATGCAGGTTGAGGATCATCCAGTCGATTACGCCGACTTTGAAGGTGTAATCCCGGAAGGTGAATACGGTGGCGGAACGGTGATGGTGTGGGACTTCGGAACTTATGAGCCCGAAGAGACTGATGACGTTAGCGGAGCTATTCGAAAGGGCGAGTTAAAGTTTTCCTTGAACGGCAAAAAACTGCAGGGCTCCTGGGTTTTAGTAAGAACTCGAGAACGTCAGTGGTTGTTAATAAAACATCGCGATTACTACACCACTGAAGAAGACGTAACTGAGATTGCACCAGCCTCAATCCTCACGCGGCGGACTTTGGCCGAAATCGCAGAAGACGAAGGCGGCGACGTTAAGAAAGCTGCAACGGGTGACCCAAAGAAAATTCCCCGACGCACGGGCGTCAAGCGCCGGAAGAAGGGTAGCAAGAAAAAAGTCTGGCACAGCAAGGGAAGCTAAAGTTTTGGTTTAGGTAACTGTCGGTGCAGACTTGCACAAGAAGCGACATGAAGCGATTCGGCTGTGCCGTCTGGTGTGAGGAAGCGCTCCGCGCTTCCGTTCCAGCACCCTAGATTGGGGTTCCTACCCGAAAGCTCGCGGGCGTAGCCCGCAACCAAGTGTAGAGCTTAACGGAAGGCCGGAGGCCTTCCTCACACCAGACGGCATAGCCGAGTCTCTGAAAGACTTCTGTCCAAAGCCTGTCGGTGTAGTCTTTGGCTACTGCCCCGAATTCTCACTCACGGCCAGTAGTCCTTCGTAAGTCAGTTTTCCATCCACGATGCGAGCGGCGCTGGTATAGGGATGCAGTTGCGTCTTCTTCTCATCGATAATGTGAATCACCTCAACTTCGTTTGCTTTCAAATAGTCTGATATCAAACTGCGGTGACAACGCCACCACACCGCTTCAGAACACATGATTGCGCATCGCTTCTTTTCTCCCAGCGCAAACAAGCTTTCGATTCCCTTTCCAAATTCCTCAGTTTCCATGTGATCGGCGTACGCCCTGAACGAAGCATTTTTCCAGGCAGTGTTCTTGGAATCGCGGTTAGGCTTGCGCCGTCCACCAAGCTCAGGGATGTGAACGTAGTCAATGTCATGCTCCTGAAGCAATCGAGCCAACTCTGCTTTGTTGAAGTGAGGGTAACGGCGCGAACCGGGAAAGCTTCTGACATCAACCAACGCCTCGATCTGATGTGACTTAAGAATCTGAACGAACTCTTTAGCCGAGCGCGTGGAATGACCTATTGTCCAGACGGTTGTCATCGGTGGAGACTCAGGAAAAGCGTCGTGCTTTCATTGGAGTCAGTAGCCCGAACGTAAGGCGGTGCGCATTACTCAATCGTGACCTTAATGTTTACTCTGAGGAGTCTGCTTGCCGACGCCTGAAGCTTTACCTTCAATCCAGGCGTCCTCGGCAGCGCTCCTCGAACGGAACGCGGACTTCAACCTTAAAGATAAACCTCAAGTTTGAATCGGCCGCGCTTTGCCAGCATCGGCTTCCAAAGGTCACCGACGCGACGAAGACGCGCGGGGACGTTGTCGATGCGAAAGTCGTCGATAGTCACACCGCGTTCAAGCTCCGACCATTCTACCGGCGTCGATACTGTAGCCTTTGGCCGCGGCCTGATGGAGTAAATCGATGCCAGCGTTCGGCCCCAGGCATTTTGGTTGTAGTCAACCAGCACCCTTCCCTTCGGTCTCTTCGCCACCACGTATACCGCAGTGATCAGCTTCGGGGCTTGCGCAGCCAAAGCGTGAGCGAGTTCTTTAGCGAATCCCCAAACTTGCTTCTGCGTCGGACCACGCTCAATAGGAACATAAATATGAATTCCCTTAGAGCCAGTGGTTTTGGCGTAACAAGGCATTTTTAACGACTCGAGCGCTTCTCGTAGCATTAGGGCAGTCTCAATCACCTTTCCGAATGAAGCGCCGGGCACCGGATCAAGGTCGAAGTGCAAATAGTCAGGCCGATCAACGTCGTCACAGCGCGCATACCACTGGTTCAAGTCGATGCATCCGAGGTTAATCACCCACATTAGCGAGGCAAGGTCCTGAATCATCGGAAAGTCGATGATGTTTCCAGAGGAGTGCTGGATGTAACAGAGCTCAATCCAGTCGGGCCGCGGTGAGGGCGCGCGCTTCATAAAGAAAAACTCGCCCGCCGCGCCGTTGGGGTAACGCTTCATCACCATTGCCCGGTCAAACAAATGCGGAAGCAGAAACTCTGAGACGTCGGCGTAGTACTGAAGCAAATCCCGCTTAGTGACGCCCAGCTTCGGCCAAAACAATTTATTGAGGTTGGTTAACTTAACGACCCGGCCTTCAAGTTCTACTTCAAGGTTCGTTTCGTTTTTCGGAATGACGAATCGAGCAACGGCCTTCTTGCGACGAGTACGCGGCAATTCCGATCGCTCCACGCGGGCCGGATGGTGATCTCTCGTAGCTGGCTTCGAAGGCATCGCTTTGCTTGGAGTTGATCTTTACTTAAGGTTTCACCTGAAGGAGATGGCTTAAGAGTTCTTGTCAGAAGCCGAGGGGAGTTGGGAAATCTCGTCCGCTTCAGTCTCAATCGCCTGAAGCGCTTTCATTAGCATCTGGCGGTGATTGGGGTTCACGGCCTTGCTGAGCTGCTCTTCAACACGCGACCGGGAGAGCTTGAGAGATTCGAGACGCTGCCGGCGGACTCGTTCCTCGATGGGAACACGAGGCGCCTTTTCGGCCGACGCGCGCTGGCTCGCCTCCTCCATCTGCTCTTCGTACGATTTGCCCCACCCAATCGCCATAAAACTAAAACACGGTCCAGTGTCGAACGTCCAATGTCCAACGTCTGCCACCTTTATGTTGAGCTTGGGTCTTCACTGTTGACATTCACCCACCGACAAAGTGCGTGGCATTTAAGAGCCAAAACGCCTGACATTGGACGTTGATTTCTCAAACCACCGTGCCGTCCTCTATTGTCGCATTCTTCGGAACGATAATAATTCCATCGCGAATAAAGTAAGAGCCGTCGGCTGCGTCGGCATCAATCACTTTCGCTTCATTAACCAAACGCACGTTGCTGCCAATCCGCGCGTTCTTATCGATGATGGCCCGATTGATAACAGTTCCCTCCCCTATTCCCACGCGCGGCTTTTTCGCGACCAGATCATCACGCATCTCTTCAAGCGTTTGATAATAGTCGGCGCCCATCAGGAAGGATGAATCGATTCGCACGCCTTTCGAGATTCGACTACGCAAACCAATCACCGAGTTTGTTACTGCCGCTCCCGTAACAATGCAGCCGTCGCTTAATATCGAATCGAGAATCTGCGACTCTTCAATCTTCGAAGGCGGAAGATAACGAGCGCGGGTGTACACCGGAGCCTCCGCATCGAACAAATTAAACTTGGGAATCTTTGAAGTGAGATCCAGGTTCGCGCGATAAAACGCGCTGATCGTTCCGATGTCTTCCCAGTAACCTTCGAACAAATATGCCTGAACCGAGCCGCTCTTGATGGCGCTGGGAATAATCTCTTTGCCGAAATCAACTGCATTCGGATCAGCCGCCAGCAGTTGCACTAAACGATCATACTTAAAAACATAGATTCCCATTGAAGCAAGATACGGACGAATCATCGCTTCGCCTTCACTTAGACCAAGCTTGCTCGTATCTACGCGCATTGATTGCAATTCATCGCCCTTCGGTTTTTCTTTGAACTCAACAATGCGGCCGCTCTCGTCAGTCTTGAGTAAACCAAAATCACTCGCTGCCTTTTCGTCGCAGGGAGTTACGGACACCGTCACATCAGCATCACTCTCGAAGTGCCGCTCGAGAAATTTCCGGTAGTCCATGTGATAGAGATGATCGCCGGAGAGAATCAAAAGAGTATCGATACCCCAATCGCTGAGGTGCGGCAGAATTTGACGAACTGCGTCGGCGGTTCCCTGAAACCAGTGCGGGCTTTCAGGCGTTTGCTCGGCAGCCATCACTTCAACAAACCCATTTGAAAACTGCGAAAAGCGATAGGTTTGGGCCAGGTGTCGATTGAGCGAGGCGGAGTTGTACTGCGTTAACACAAACATCTTGAAGACGTCGGAGTTGATGCAGTTTGAAATGGCAATGTCCACCAGGCGATATTTCCCGCCCAGCGGCACTGCGGGTTTCGAGCGCTGTTGCGTCAGAGGAAACAGACGCGTTCCCGCACCACCACCCAGAATTACTGCCAGTAAGTTATGCTTTGCAGGCATGTTTCAGCACCGGGTTGTTTAATTGATGAACGCAGAATAGCCACAAAGTATTGCGCGTATCAAGACCTTGCGTATTCGAAATTGAATTAAGAGGGATTAATAAGAACTTGAGCCACTCGCCGCCGGAGCGACGCCGGCAGCTTCCTGCGCGATCTTCACGCCGACACTGGCGCCAATTCGTGTAGCGCCGGCTTCAACCAGCGCGCGCGCATCGTTAAGACCTTTAACACCGCCGGATGCTTTAACGCCAAGATCAGAACCGACCGTTCGTCGCATAAGCGCAATGTCTGCGACAGTGGCGCCACCTTTTGAAAACCCGGTGGAGGTTTTTACGAAGTCGGCGCCGGCGTTCTTAGCAGCAACGCAGGCACGCACTTTTTCATCGTCAGTCAGAAGCGCAGTTTCAATGATTACTTTGCACGTGACGTTGTATTCATGAGCAACTTCGACAACTGAATGAATGTCATGTTCAACCAGACAATCGTCGCCACTCTTGAGCGCGCCGACATTGATCACCATGTCTACTTCGCGCGCGCCATCAAAGATTGCTCGTCGCGCTTCGTAAGCCTTCACGTCAGCTAAAGTTGCACCGAGCGGAAACCCAATCACAGTGCAAACCGGCACGCCGGAGCCCTGCAGGTTGCAGGCTGCCGCGCGTACCCAGGTCGGATTAACGCACACCGAAGCAAAGCGATAGCGAGCGGCTTCCTCGCAAAGCTTCTTAATGTCTTCGTCAGTTGCTTCAGGTTTTAGAAGAGTGTGATCGATGAGGCTGGCCCAATCACCGGCAGTAGAAGTCTCACCCAGCACCAGACCAATGCGCGACGCGCCCGCATCTACAATGCGATGCATTCTCTCCGGGCAGCGATTGAAACATTCGGAAGTGCAACCGCACATCGCGGCCTGATCGCCCCCGTCAATATCGCCGCCATTCAGCCGCGACACAATGGCGTCCGTAATCTGATCGATTAACCGCTCGAGCTCGACGTTGCGTGAACCGTTTTGGGATGAATACGAGTTAGACATGGAAGAGACTGCGGAACATCATGGTCCCGACGCAGTTATTCTAACACGTGAACATAAACCAGCCGACCGAGCTGAGGGTGACGACCTAATTGGTTTTTCGTAACGCAAACTGTCAATTTGCGTTAGCGGTAGGGGCATTCAAGCACCGCAACAACAGTTTGCTTTACGAATTACGTCATGACTTAGCTAAGGGATCGGTTGAAGTTCCCAAAGGATGGCGGTGTTATTTCGCGCTCCGGTCGCCATCGTGCGCCCATCAGGACTGAACGATACCGGATACCGGGCCTCACCTAAAGTTGCGAGCAGCTCACCCGTTTGTGCGTCCCAGAGCGTCACGCCTTTGTCGTTCGTCGTCGCCAGGATCGTGCCTTCAGGGTTAAAAATTACGGAAACGGATTTTTCGCCGGTTGACGCCAGAGACAACCTGGCTTCGCCCGTTTGTACATTCCAAATCTTCCCTGCTGACTGCTTGTCACTTGAAGCCGTCGCGAGCCAGCGGCCATCAGGACTAAACGTGGCGTCAGTAGTGCTACTGCCGGGTAGCTTGAAGAGTGAAACGCCATCCTTTACGCGCCACAACCTCGTATCGCCACGATAGAACGTCGCGATCGTTTGGCCGTCGGGACTGAATTCATAGCTCTTCAACATATCTTCGAAGTGGCCTTTAGGCGCGACCTGGGCCCGCAGGGCTCCAGTCTCAACGTCCCAGAGTTTCATTGCTCCCTGCTGCTCCACTGTCAACAATGCAGTGCCGTCCGGAGTGAAACTGGCGCGGTAAATTCTCTCATTGTTCGTTACCTGACTGAGCATTCGGCCGGTCGCCGCGTCCCAAATCTTGGCCGACTTGTCGCCGTTAATCGTAAAGATCAAACGTCCGTCGGCGCTGTAACCGGTTTGCAACGCAAGGAAATGTCGAGTGCCCGCCCAAAACATCGATTTCAAAACGTCGCCGGCTCCGCTGTCTCGCGTATCGTGATTCAGAGTCATTTGCTGCTGTCCGGTCGCAACGTCGGCGACCATCACCACGTCGTCTTCACGTTCGGCGAGAACCGCGCGACCATCCGGACTCAAGGGCACTGGCCCAAACTCTTCTTCCCAACTAAACCCGGTCTTGAGCTTCGTTTCCAGATTGTGCTTGCGGCCAGGCAACGTCGCTTTAAGTTGCCAGGTTTCGACATCCCACAACCTGACGCTCTTGTCGTAGTAATCCCGTGTTGCTGCAATTCGTCCGTCGCGACTAAAGGCAAAACCGCTGATTCCCTCTTTGCTGTCCTTTCCTCCGAACAAGGTCGCTTTCAAGGCACCCGTCTCAGTGTCCCAGATCGTAATCGATCGCTTCTGCCCGCTCATTGCGACCAGACGCCCGTCAGGACTAAAAGTGACGAGCGCCTTGCGGCCCATAAACCTCGACGGGCCTTTGTAGTCAGGCAGCAACGCTTTCTGACGCACGCTGATCTTTTGGGTCTTCGCTGTTTCAGAAACAGGATTCTCTGGCGTTGGTGTTTGGGCCTGAACCAGAAACGCAGTCAGTGCCAACATGAACATTAGTGCAAACAGAAATGCTAAACGAATTAACGCAGAATTACTTCTCATTCAAATTCGACCTTCGTCTTTCTAAACGGATTGGATAAAGTAAGGTACTAACTAAGGTATTGACGTTCGACCGCCTGGATTTTCGCAACTCTCTTTTGGTGACGTTCTTCAGTCAACTCGGTTGCCAACCAAACCTGAACAATCTCGCGCATCTCGGCATTGCTGATGGTCTTGCTTCCCAAACTCAAAACATTTGCACCATTGTGTTCGCGTGAATTTCGCGCGACCGCCGGCGAATAACAAGCTGCAGCCCTGACTCCAGGCACCTTGTTCGCAGTCATTGCACTGCCCACGCCGGCGCCATCTATAACTATTCCCAGCTCCGACGTTCCTTCAGAAACACTTCGCGCGACTGCATACGCGAGGTCCGGATAATCGACTGGGTCCTCCGAATTCGTTCCGAAGTCGTGAACCTGATGGCCAAGGCTGCTGAGAAACTTCTTGAGCTCCTCTTTCATCTGATAGCCGCCATGATCTGCGCCCACCGCAATCATTCGTGATGACTTTGAACCACGCCGTGGCACGCGACGCACGATCTCGATTTTTTTAGCACTTACTATGTCCGCCGCAAGCGGAGTCAGGCGGGCTCCCTCAGCGATACGCAACACCGAACCATCAGCCAGATCGCGTACGTCGTCCTCGGTGATGACGGTCTTTGACGACTCATCGTGTGTTGCGGTTGCTTCGCCGGTGGAAGTTTGACTGGGAGCGACATCCACGAAGCGACTGGAGGTGCTCCGCGTCGCCTGCGACCCGGTCTCAGGCGGCACAGACTTATCGAGCACGTCGCGAACGAGCGCCCTAATGCGATCTCGAGTGGAGTTGTCGGACATAGGAAAATTCAGTGAGCAGTAGGCAGTGAGCTGTGAGCAGTTTTCTCAATACAATATGAGCAAGGTTTTGTTAACTGCTCACTGCTTACTGCTTACCGCTCACACCCGCTCACGCCAGCGACGGATCGCGCAGATCCAGCAACCGTCCGGCCGATGCTACTACTTTACCTGCGCTTATCTTCAAGTCAACACGGCCCACGTAAATGCCGCTACGACCGACCTGAAAAATAATCGTGTTGCCACCTGAGGGTGTTTTGGCGATCACCGGCTGCTTCATAAAAGTATGGGTGTGACCACTGGCGATGAAATCAATGCCATCGACCTGGGCCGCTACCTGTGCGTCGCCAATTCCACCCGGCCGATCGGCGGTAAAATATCCGAGATGCGACATGCCAATTACGAGCGTGCATCGTTCCGGACCGCGCAACTTCGCAACTACGTCTCTGGCTGACTTCACCGGATCGTTAAACTTAACGCCCACGAAATTTTCCGGCGTTATTAAATTGTCGGGACTCACGCCGAGGCCGAACAGTCCCACGCGTATGCCCCCGAGCACGCGCACCGCGTAAGGTTTCACCCGGCTCTCCAGCGGCGTGCCGCGCACGTCGTAGTTGCAGGAAACAAAATCGAAGTTGGCAAACTTCATGGCCGCCGCGAGCGCGTCAACGCCGTTGTCGAAATCGTGGTTACCTAAGGTCACTACGTCGTAACCAATCAGCGACATTGCTTTGTACTCAACTTCGCCTTTGTAGAAGTTGAAGTATGGCGTTCCCTGAAAAACATCACCGGCATCCACCAACAGTGTGTTGGGATTCTCTTTTCGTATTCGCTTAACGAGCGTCGCGCGCCGGGCCACGCCCCCTTTGCCGGGATACTGTCGATCGTTTTCGGGTAACGGATCGATCTGCGAGTGGGTGTCATTGGTGTGCAGAATCGTGATCACCTTTTCGCCGGGAGCGGCGTCCAGCAGCGGAGCGCTAAGCGGCGACCATAGCGGACTTGCCTTTCCAGCACATTGGGATCCTAAGCTTAGAATTCCACGTGGACAAGTTGTCGCG
>JADMIO011095963.1_pt1 | contig 97195 bp, 97 predicted proteins | sample 8958161 | NCBI WGS metagenome assembly JADMIO01 (sample SAMN16585339, study PRJNA669376) | soil metagenome | isolation source: Crop rotation soil | place: USA: Cullars Rotation, Alabama | collected 2011
GCCGCGACTTCAAGTCACGTGAATTCCAAGCTTCGGATCCCACTGTGCTGGAAAGAAACCAGGCCAAAACGCCTTGGCACTGCAACGGCCCTGAAAGCACTAAAGCGCGATACTTGCCTATGGTAGCCATCATGCCTCTATCTGTATACCGAAAAGGTTTGCGTTGGCTTTTTTCAATCTTTTTACGCAAAATATCAGCAACATATTCACCTTGCTGGACTGCTGCCGGTGCTACGGCTGGCAAAGCCCCCCCCTTTTTGTCTTGGATGGAACAAGCATCACCAATGACAAAGATATCCGGATGATCTGGTACAGATAAATCAGATTCGACTATCACCCTACCTTGCTTGTCTAATGGCACATTCAATTGTTTTAAAAGAGGTGATGCCTGATTGCCAGCTGCCCAGATAATATTTTCTGTTGAATAAAATTCAGTGCCTAAGTATACCCCAAATTCACTGATGTCAGTGACCATCGTATTTAATTTGACTGAAACGCCCATGGCTTCAAGATCGCGTTTAGCGGTTTTGGCAAATTTTTCCGGATAACCCGTTAGCAATTGATTTGTGCCCTCTACTAACCAAACTTTAGTTTGATTGAGGTTAAAATTTCTAAAATTTTTCCTGAGACTTTGGTGAGCAATTTCAGCAATAGCACCCGCCATTTCAACTCCGGTGGGCCCTCCTCCAACTATCACAAACGTCAAATACTGGTTTTGCAATGTGGGATCTTGGGTTCTTTCTGCGAGCTCAAATGAAGCCAAGATTCGCTCGCGGATATTAAGCGCATCTTTTAATGTTTTTAAACCAGGAGCATAATTTTCCCAGTGATCTTTACCAAAATAAGCATGCCTTGAACCCGGCGCTAACACTAAAACATCATAAGAAATACGTTCCCCATTCTCAAGCTGCACCATCTTTTCATTTTTATGAATCGCCTCAACAGTTCCCATCATAGTTTTAATATGATCTCGCCCTCGAAAAATTTCCCGTATCGGCATTGCAATATCACCGGGTGAGAGCGCGGCAGTTGCAACTTGATAGAGCAAAGGCTGAAAAAGATGATGGTTGGTTTTATCAATCAAAACGATGTCTAACTCAGTTTGTTTTTGCAATCGTTTGACAAAGTTAAGACCACCAAAACCACCGCCTATCACGACGATTTTTTGTTGCCCATTTTGGTCACTTGGCATCCCATCTCCTTTGTCTTCACCGAAATCAGCGCTTTAAAAACAATAAGCTAATTTTTTCAATGGAAGTTATAATCACTTTAACTTAGAATTGAAAGATTAAAGTACATTAGTTAGTTAATCTCTAAAAATCACAGCAAGGTGTTTAATGAAAACCGCGGTTCAAAGCGCACTCCTAATGATCTTCTTGGCCTTATTCCATCAAACACTTTTCGCCTTTGATTTTCAGAAATATACGCAAGATTTACAATCCTTAGATGCTAACACACCGGCTAAAAGTACGTTGCTTGCAATTATGGGCAGCTGTGGAAACTTATCAAACTTAGATGATAACTGCGTTATTGATGAATTAAGCCGGGTAGCTATAGAAGAAGAAAACACGATTGCAGGTACCATCGTTGAAAAATATGAATCCGCATTAAGTGAAGGGCAATTTGACACGCCCGAATGTCAATGTGAAAATCATATGCAAGTTAACCGAATAATTGGCCACTGCATCCTTTTAATGAATTACTACGCTTTAGAAAGCATGGATAAAGACACGGCAATTAATAATTATGAAACCTGTATTCAAGGTGGCATGTTAGGTCTTGCTTCCCAAAGCAATGTCGCTGCACAATTTATGGTGGTCGAAATATTTAAAGAAAAAGGACTACCCGTTCCGGCTAAACATTGGCAAAAAACCTTAAATTCTCAAAAAGAGACTGAAGACTACGCTTTGCTTAAAAAATGTTACGGCTAATCATGTCATCCCCGCGAAGGCGGGAATGAGGTTTCTGTATCTTCTAATGTCTAGGTGCAGGTGAACGAGGATGCTTTTTAGCTTTCTCAATTAAATCCTTAACAAATTCTGCCATTTTTTCTTTTGGCACCGGCTCATTTTTGCAACCAATGTGATCAATTTTATCAATATCAAATCCATTTTGAGATAATTCAGCCATAAATCGAATGGCTTCATCTTGATCATCCGCATTAATTTCAAAGGTAAGGGTTTGTTGCCTTTGCGCCATCGTTTGTTCATAAGCCAACGCCGCTTGTGCAATGTCAGCATGACTGTCATTTGTGCCTGAAAATATCATCGCATCTTGTTGCTTTTCGATTGAAATGGTTTTAGCTTGATTTGCTTTGGAGGCTAATTGCATTTTCTTATCAGAAAGAATGACATAGGTCCAATCTGTTTTCTTCAGTTTTAACTCAAGCATTTTCACAAAATCATCATCAATAAATTGGCGTGGCTGATCGGGCGATCTTAAAGGCGGCTCTAGCGTAGAAGCAACCGATTGTTTTTTATGGGGCGTTGCTCTTAAAATTAAACTCGGCGTTGCGCTTTGAGCTCCTTTCATCTCTGGCGGCTTTAATTCAGGTGAATGAGCGCGATTCAAGGTAAACAAAGATTCAAGCTGTTCTTCTTCGATAGCAGCACCAGGCTGTTTACTTTTAGCGAGGATCTGTTGAAAATTTTTTGCCACTAACAATCTAATGGCTTGTTCTTGCTCTTTTAAACCAATCAGATTTGTTGCGCCATACAGTAATGCACCTGCTGTTGGAATGCGTCTACCCCACTCATCCATACCAGATTGATAGTGACGATTATGCGCGATATCTTCACTGTCCTGACCATAGCTAAAATCATAATGTCCCCCACCTCTGACACTATGATAAAGTTCAATTCGCCAAACAGGATTATCAGCTTTTATTTCTAAAACTGACAAAGGAAGTAACTGAGCACTTGCTAACGGTTCACTAGCATGGATAGCTAAATCAGCGCCCATTAATTTGGTTAATTCGCCTAAAATATCATCCGGCACTAATGTATCATCGGCAACTTGACTCTGGGCAATGCTACTTAATTTTTTTCTCAACACATTTCTGAGGACCTGCCCCCACATCACTTCTCTATCATGGGGATGAGAGAGCTGTTTATTCAAAGCAATGAAATCATTGACATTGGGTGTTTCACCTAATTGATGATATTGATAGAATTCGTGCATGATTTCATTAAAAACGGGGTATTGGCTAAAGAGTTCTTTTATTTTTGGTTCAGGCAAGGAAAGCCATTGATGAACAACACAATGGAATGCACAATTATTTCGATAGGCCCCCGCAAATGACTTTGCCATAATAAAATTTTAACTCCTGCTTAACTATCCTGGTCCTGGCGCTGGAGAGACACCTTTTTTCGGTGCTTCAGGTGGCAACTTCGCTTTGAGTTCCGTCACAATCGCCTCTAATTCGGCTTTTTCGATTTTTGTCCCATTGCTACAGTTGATGGCGCTGATTTTGGAGATATCAAAATTCGCTTTTTGCAAACCAAGCATAAAATCCTTAGCTGAATTGATATCTTTGGCATCCACTTCATAGATCATTTCAACTTGAGCATGTTTTTCATAGGCTTGTGCAGCCTGAATGACTTTTTCAATGGGTTTGCCGGAAAAGGAAACTTCATCATCTTTAACAATGATTTTGACATTGTTACCGGCTGAATTAAATTCTAAAATACCGCCATGATGATCTTCTGTCCATTCAGGACCTGCAAATACTGTTTTAAATAATTGCGCTAAATCACTGATCCGTTGTTTTCGTTTCTGATCCAGCAGTTTATTCGATTCTTTTTTACGCTTCTCTTCCTCGCTTTCCTCAGGCACCGAGCGCAAAACCAGTTTCGGATTCTGAACTTGTGCAGAAGCGGCAACTAAAGCGGGATCTTGTGGTTTTTTGTCATCTTCACCAGGTTTAGGGCCTTGTCCAGCCATAGCTATTCTCCTCAATTGAATAAAATAATGCTTTCTTGTAAAAGACCATTTAATAGGGGAACAAGTTCATTTTAGATAAATGCAGGTACACGATTCTGAAGCCGTCATCCCGGAATTTTGCAATGCAAAATATCCAAAATCCAGATTAGTATCAAAAATAATGATTTTTAAAGCTCTGGATCCCTGCTTTCGCAGGGATGATATTTAGCAAAGCCTTAATTTTGAATAAAATGGTTGAGAGAATTCTAGAGGTTGCATTCGTCTTGATAAATATTTATCCGCATACCAGGTGAGGCTCGTAACCACTGGCAACATCAGTGGCTTAGAAGAGACTGCTTCTCTAACCAGGTTAGTAACACTACAAGCAACACCGGCCAAGGTGCAAGGCTGTGCGGCTAAACTCAAAACCCATGGTGCAAGCAATGCAGCGCCAGATAACGTTAACGTTAGAAATAATCCTTCATAGATTTGTTTCGATAAATCTACTGTCACTACGGGACCGTTTCTATTTGACCTTGTATGAGTGTCTAACCCCTCAAATTCAGGATAATGCGTTTGCAAACGTTTCAGTTGTGTTTTAACGTATCTTGATTGCGTCCCTAAAGGATACGTTGCAAAATAATACTGCCAATCTTGTGCTATCAAATGTCGCAACGCTGGAAAATGTTCGGCGAATTTAACGCTTAATTCAAAATACCAACGAGAATTTTGAAAATTTTTAAGCAGACTTTCGGCGATTAGGGCATTGTTTTGATTCAACTTTACAATGCTTTCAATCGGTATTTCCTGACATTGATTCATAAACTGTGATAAATACAGATAATTATGGTGTTCGCCCCCTGCGTTGAGCAAATGATAACTAAATTGGCGAATTTGAAAAGGATCTGGCATATTTTTTGTGCTTAAATGCTGACGAATTAATGCCACCATCAATTCTCGATGAGAGAGATTGAAACGGGTAAAATGGCGTATTTGCAATTCAGTCATTTGCACTAAAAAAATAGGTTCACGCAGAAAGCCTAACCGTAAAGCACTGATTGTGCGACCGTTGCCTTCATCTTGAAGCTTCAAAGGGATCTGCTCAATATTGTTTAACAATGCGGCAATGATTTCCGCGCTTAAGCTGGTCTTAACCAATTCCCATGTTTTTAACACGTTTGCATCTTGCTGGTATTCTTCTTCCTCCATACACAAAAAGAAATTGCCAAGCGCCAGAGCAAAACCACGCATATCTTGATTAACACTTTTACACAGATATTTTTTGAGATTCTTGCATAAAGCAACGACTTCGGCTTTTTTAAACACGGATGGCTTCCCTGGTTTTTGGTTTAACATAGGGCTGGACGCTTTCTACTGTATTTGTTTGTTTATGGGAACTTAATTTGCATAGGTTAAGCAAAAATGGCTTGATATTTTTATTTTTTTGAAGATATTTATTCGCCAAGCCACCTGAATCTAAACAGGCATATTCGCAAGCCCCCAAAAATGTTTCCATTGCATTATTCCATTGACCATGAAAAGAAGGGTGGGTTGTAACCACATTAGAAAAACTAAAATCACTACTGACATCAAGCAGTCTCGAATTATGAAACAGCTCAATATCAACCTCATCAAATGGGTTTTGAGGCGAAACTGGATGTTCCAAATGATCCAAAATCCATTGCAATCTTTTATAGGCAAGCTCAGTCACCAGCGCCGTTTTATTTTTCTCAGGCACTAACCGTATCAATCGATAAGCTTTGCTATTTTGACCTTGATATCCTTCAAAATAGGCTCTCACTAAGTTTTGTCTTTGTTCCGGTTTTGAAGGCATATTCGCGCTATACGCATAAATATCGGCGGCATCAAGCGCCGTAAAATAGTCGCTAAGCTTATCATCACTCATCTGGGTTAAATATTCTGCCAATTTATCCTGGTTTAAACGTGCCAATTGAAATATTTTTTTAATCGCTGCCTCTGCTTCTTTTAGTGTAGCTTGTTGTTGCTGATACCAAGCTGTAATCATCTGTTGATATTGCGCCCCCAAAATACGAGCATGGTGACAGGGCCTATCTTGTAAAGTACAAAAAATTGTGCTTTCAATCTGTTGAATTTGCTGCTGAACATCGACTGACGCCCCTATCTGTTGTAATAACGATGTCAATTCATCTCTTGAAAGCTCACCCTGCCCTTTTAAAAAATCATTTAAGCGAAGTAGCGCGGGGATTTGAGATTTCTTAGCAAAGGCAGTTAAGATAATCTCCCAACCATTTAAAACATCCTTCCGGATTGTAAATCCGCCCCAGGGTACGGTTTTCTCTTCCGTACGCTCATGCGGACAAGCAAAATGCGTGACATCCATTAAATCCAGCCATTTTTGCACGACATTGGTATTGTCTTTAAATCTATGCTGAGCAGCAAGATCGCCATAATGCGCAACAAATTGTGCTAATTTCTCCAATTGCTCACTTTCTAAGACTGGCACTAATCGCTTTTTATCCACTCGTGCTATTAAGATATCGATATCCTCCCCAATTCTCTCGCTGACATGGGAAGCCATCTGTGTCATTTTTTGATTCAACAGCGCTTTCAATTCATTGATGCGGTTATCCACGAGCTTTACTTTTTCATCGACCATGCCTTTACATACCCAACGCTCACTTCGTTGATAATGATTGAGTTTTTGTTGTATTTGGTTAAGTCTGCTTAGTCTGGCATTCACTAAAGTTTGTAAATGTCCTATATCGTAATGAGCGATATCAATCAGCGTTTGACAAAGATTTTGACAAATAAATAATTCGCATTCTTCTATCGTAAAGAGCGCTTCGACAATATCTTGACGCTTGAATAGCGTCAATGTTTTCGAGATTGCTCCTCTTATTTTTTGAATATGTTCGCCTAGATACCACCAAAGAGGCACAAGCCCTACCCCAACAAATAAAGTTGCTTTAACCGCCATGGCAGCAGTTTCACCGAGCAACAGAAAAAGGAATGGCGAAATAAGGTAAGCTAAATAATGAAACGCAATAAAACTCAGCGCAAAATAAGCGATATATCGCAACGCCCAAAGTTTTGCTAATGCTTTTAAAAACGCTTGATCTTCAATAATGGCTGAAATCATTTCTTTAACGGTTTTACTGATTACTTTGGGGATTAAAAGATATTGGGTTCGAATTTGAAATAATGTATCTAAGGCACCCCCAAGTTCTAAGCCTTCCATACAACTTGCCCGAAACCGGTCTGATTGCCATAAGATCAGACGGATCTCAGCTTCCCCCGGATGACGTTTAATCTTGCGTTTATGAATCGGCTCTAATACAACCTTCTCTAATTCATTTTGATTAAACCCAGCCTGACACAAAATATCATAGATGATTAATCTCCTATCATCATCCAGAGTGGCATTTCGTTTTGATTGGGCATATGTTTGAGGATCAATGGCTTGACATTGCACTAATTTAAACAAAAACCCGGCAGTCAGATCATCCACATTTGAGGCAGCATTTAACCAAATATGGACCTTGGCTCGATAAAACAACCCCTGCCAAATCTTTTCTTTCAATTTGGTAAGGCGGACATTATTTTCTCGTGATATTTTGATAATTCTTTTCTCTTCTTCTATTATCCAACGAGAACGCATAAGCGTATTTTCTTGATGTGATTGTTCAAGCTGTTTCGCAATATAATCAAATTTTTTCTGAAGTGGGAGAACATGATCGCGTAATAAATCCAACAATTGACCTGTATTGAGATGAGCTAATTCTTTTACTTGACACCATTCTAAATAAAGCTTCGCTATCTCATCATTATCCTCTTTTAGTTTTTGCCAGTAAGCATCATCTTGCAACGTATTTTGTAAAAATATTGATTCGTTTTGACAATACACGTGTATCGCTTGAATATGTTGTTTATGAATGTGCGAATGAATGAATCGAAAAGGTAAACTTAAAAAATGGTGTTTCCAGTTCGATGCAAAATTAATAGGTAAGAATGCTCTCATAGTACAAATTGGGGATTTCCCACTCCAATGCTTGTACAAAAATTGATTTTAATAAGCAATTTTATAGCTAATCAAGCCACTCTTGATCAATAATAATGAATTCCTCTTAAAACGAGCAAGAATATGCAAGCAGGAAATTATTCCACCACTGCCTCTGAATCAAAACGTGCATTAACACTGCTACAATTACTCTGGAAAAAATTCAGACGGCAACCATTTTTGCATAAAATCGTTACGCTATTAGTTATTATTATTACCTTTCTATTTTTGATTGTTTTCTTTTCTTCTTTTCTGATCTGGCAAGCTTTCATGTTTATTTCTTCAAAAACAATTTTTGCCGCGATTGAATGGTATTTACATTATGATGATGCGAAATATCAAGATTTTGAAAAAGAGAGATAACTAAACTAACCTTTTAAATATGCGTAATCAAACCCAACCCAAACCGCTATTTTTTTTAGCAGTCCTCCTTATGCTGAAAAGCCCCTGTTTGCTTGCAGAAGTCGATAACCGTTTACCTTCAGTTCAAGATACTTTGCGCGAAATTCAACGCATGAATCAAAGTATGTTTAAAATTAATCAATTGTATATTTCATGCAAAATGCAACATGAATGTATTCTGGTGGGATTAAAGCAGTTGGTTGAAAATGACAAAGATGCTATCGCCAAAAGTATTTTAGAGGATTATCAAAAAAATCATAAAGTCGACGTAAAATCTTTGGAGCTTTGCTATTCAAAAGAATTATCCAAAGTGAATCAAGCGCTCGAACCTTGCATGAAAGATAAAACATATCAAACAGACAAACCCAATGATTCAATCTACCAATGTTTAGAGAGCAATTTAGTGCCCTTGATCAAAGAAGGCAGTATCTTAGCTCAACTGACCTTAGTCGGTTACTACCAGCAACACCAGAAGCTTGATAAAGTTAAAGAATGGCAACAAAAAATAAGTACATTCGCCTCAAATAGAGGAAATGATTATTTACAGACGTGTATTAAAGATTCAGCTGGGAATAGCTACAAGCAAGAATAAGTTTATCACTTATCCTTGCTTGCAAAATCACAACAACTTAGTGGGTATGTGTACCACTGGTTGCAGCAGCATCTGTGCTAGTTTGGGTAGCATCAGCAGCTTGAGCAGCCATATCTTTCTTAGCATCTTGCATTTTTGCAGCATCAGTTGAGTCAGAAGGAGTAGCAGCATTTGCATCAGCTACAACTTCATGCTGTTCAATCGCGCCTTGTGGGCCAGGGTTAGCGGGAGCACTAGCAGGTGCTGGAGCTGGTTCAGTTGTATGGGTAGTTTCTTTTGTAACTTCTTTCTTTTCTTCTTTGTTTACTTCAGTTTTTGAGCATGCACCCAAAGCTAAGCAAGCAATCACAGCTACTAGTAACTTGGTTTTCATAGTTTCTCCCTTAAATTAACTAACTTACGCGTAATATAAAATAAACTTGCTAAGAGTTTTCCTGCAATACCATACCTGAGTTAGATCAGAAAAGAAATGCAGTATTTATAATAACCCTCTATCCAATGCCACTTTCTGTTTTTAAAATGGACTTATTCTGAGTACATCATTAAGGCTTTTACATGTACGACGCTTTAATTGTCGTCAATGGGGACATCCCTAACCTTTCGTTATGGCAGGACATCCAATATCGCAGTCTAATCTGCACCGATGGCGCAGCGCTTAATCTGCTTAATTCTGCGCTTAACCCAGACATCATCATTGGAGATATGGATTCTATATCCGAAAGCCACCCGATTGCTACGGTCAATGTGCTTGAAAAACGATTTCCAAGAAGCAAAATCCTCTTAATAGAGGATCAAAACACCACCGATTTTGAAAAAGCCCTCGAATATGTCGCAGCCGAAGGCTTACAGAAGGTGATTTGCATTGGCGCTTTTGGAAAGCATGCTGACCACTCAATTTATAATCTGGTACTGCTTAATCGCTTTAAAAACGTAAATCAGCTCGTACTTTTACATACCGTTAACGCTGAGCGTCAATGGATATTCCCTTTGCAGCAAAGAACCACACTATCGAGCCAGGCCGGGGACACCTTTTCTATTCTGCCTTTATCTGAGGCGACGATTTCAACCACAGGGTTACAATGGGAGCTAACCAATACGGTCTTGTCCCAAACGGGCAAAATGAGCGTCCGTAACGTTGTCCTTAACCAGACGCTTACCGTTGAATGTGTGGGCAATGCCATTGGCTTTTTAACCACATTGGCAGCGCCACAAATTCACCATCAACCGTAAATCTATTTCTGTATTTACACGACAAATGCGCCTATTTTGCACATATTTTGCACACATTACACACGAATTTTTGTACTGATAAATGGCCTGTTCTAACCGACATATAACCATCATCTACTGGTATTTAGGGGTACCATATGATAAGTTTAGTTATGCGCCACGCTTATTTAATTAGATACTGATAGGGGTTAGAAATGGATACTAAAAACAAATCCGTGAAAGACATTGTCAAAGATCTGGAAGCCAAACAAGGCATCGTTGGCGTTGAAGCGGCAAAAACATTTGAGCAATTCGATAAGCATTATCGTCTCGTTCGCGAGTTCGGTATTAAGGCTCTCAGAACTGCCCTTGAGGTTGAGCGTAAACGCCAAGGTTTAGGAACCGCGGTCACTGTGGAGTCCGTTGTTGATGCAGTGCTAGGTCAAGCACTCACCAAAATTGACGGCTACATGGACAAACAAGTTAAAGATTTGAGTATGGACAATATCCGTAAGGCGATTAGCTCCGAGCACACGCCTCGGGCTGATAACCGTCCGGAAATTACGAACAAGAACATTTTGCAACAAGACGTCAGTGCACAGATGCAACGTCAACTGCAAATGCCACCTTGGGCAAGGAAAATGGATTTAGCGGCTGATCCTAAGATTAACGATGCTATCAGAAACATCGTTAATGATCCCAAAGGTCCCATCACCACGCAATTGAATAATATGATGGATAGATTGGATAATGAATTGCGTAATCAGCTGAAGCTGAAGATGGCTGCAAGATTAACGCCGACCAGGAAGGTTCGTCCAGAAGGGCTATAAATAGAAAGAGTTTCCTCAACCTGAGAGCGAGCTCAATATGTCCTTATCAAAGGAAATCTTAGAAGGAACCTTGGCAGGCGTCGAAAGACGCCTTGCCAATGGTGAGCCTGTCAATATCATTGATGAATATGGTTATACCCCTTTAATCCACGCTGCCGCAACCAATCGTACCGATATGGCGGCTTTATTACTTAAACACCACGCCAATGTCGATTTAGTCGATATTACGGGTTCAAACGCACTCCACTGGGCAGTCGATAACAGCAATCTCGAATTGTCTACGCTGTTACTCAAATATGGCGCAAACCCTAATTCCTATACGGCCAATGGTCAACCTGCGCTTTTTTATCCTTTATTACGGCGCAATCAACCTCTGGTTGATTTATTATTAAAAAATGGCGCAAACCTCGATTTTGCCAAAGATTTTATTAATGCCAAACTTATTGGCCATCGCTTTGAGTTACAAGGTTATAGCGATGTCGTCAATGCTGAAGGCTTGTTTATTTCCATCGATTTAGAAGGTTTTTACTTAGAATTTACTTTAGGCCTTATCCGCGAATCTTTGGATAGGTTTATCAATAGTTATGTTGCTAATCGGATGAATATTCATGCCGATGAGCTTAGAACCATTATTCAATCTTACAATAACGCGTCTAAGCTCAGAGAGTATAAACATTTTAGTGTCGATGTCGAAAAAAACAAACAGACAATTTTAAAATTAATCCATACGGATTTATTATTGTTACCGGTTTCTTATAAAGGTCATGCGATTAATTATATTAAACATGGTGATTTTCTTGCCAAATGTGACCGTGGCGTTCAAAAAATGACCGATCCGATTGTAATTTATACCGTCAATAATCCCGAAGCCCTGAGTCCACAATTTTACAATAGTTTGCTCTATAAACCCCAAACTGAAAAATTCATCAAAGTGGATTTGCATCGCATTTTAGGGTTACAACCCTACGCCAAATTGCCGATTAGCCATCAGGTCACTGGCAACTGTTCATGGGCTAATACCGAATCTGCAGCTCCAACCATGCTGTATATGTTGCTGCACGATAAAATTAAGGATAAATCGGTAGTCGATTCGCTGGTTAATGAGATTATGAAGTTTTATGCGTCTTGGCTTGAATGGGATAAAGATCGGGCCATCGAAGATTGCTTACTCGATTTTGAAAGTATTTCCTTTGCGCGTCAAAAAGCCAAAGCAGCGCTATTAGGCGTTATTTTGTTTCAAGCCTGCAATCCGAATAAACCGACTGATGTCAATCGCGCTAAAAAAATCCTCAAAATCCTCTCACGCAAGGAATTTCATTATATTGTCAGGATCTATGCCAATATCTATATTCGCGGTAATAAAAGCTCTGAAGGCCGATCTTTCCAACGCTTAATCGAACTTTGTGGCTATCAACTCTCGCAATTTATGTTTTAACAGTGAAATAGAGGGATAGGTTGAATACGATTATTAACATCCTACTGCTGTTATGTCTTGTATTTGTGCTCTATCAAATTGGCAGCAAAATCTTTTATCATTACCATCGTAAAATCAAATACACCAGAATCATTCAACAAATTCATACCCTTTATCGCGATACCAATGCCTTTGCTATTGCAAAACAAGCTGCCTTGCAACAGGATTTCAACAATGAAGAAAGGACCTATGGTGAAATTGATCTATGCACTTTGTTAGATTTATTGGCAAGAGTCGCCCCTAAACCCAATGACGTTTTGTATGATTTAGGATCAGGGGATGGGAAATCTGTTTTAGCTGCTAAGCTTTGCTATCCCAACTTACAGGTAAAAGGCATTGAATTTGTAAGACCTTTACACGATATCGCTATCGCTAAAAAAGCTTTACTGCAAAAACACGTTCAAATGTCAGGTCAAAACTTTGATGTCAATTTGATTTGTGACAATATATTAAATCAATCATTTAACGATGGTAATATCCTTTTTATTAATGCAACGGCATTTACACCGATGACCTGGGAACAAATTCTGGATAAACTATTAACCTTACAGCCCGGAACAAAAGTCATTGTGACCACCAAAACTTTGCCGTCGTCATCATTTAAGAAAGTGTATCAGGGCATGGAATTAATGAGTTGGGGGCTTACCTCAACTTATATATATGAAAAAACCATTAGGGAATAACCTTGGATAGCGCAAACTTTACCGACATTCAAAAAGTCGCTCTTTGGATCGTACCTATTATATTTGCAGTCACTTTACATGAAGCAGCTCATGGTTATATTGCGCTTCGCTTCGGAGACGACACGGCGTTAAAACTCGGTCGCATTACGCTCAATCCGCTTAAACACATCGATCTAATGGGGACTATTATTATTCCCGTCGTCTTGATGCTCTCAACCGGGTTTATCTTTGGCTGGGCCAAGCCGGTCCCGGTTAACGCCTCTAGATTACATCATCCTAAACGCGATATGGCTTGGGTGGCCTTAGCTGGCCCAATGGCCAACTTTGTCATGGCTTTGTTTTGGGGGCTCGTCTTTAAACTCAGCATCTATCTCTATCAGCAAAAAATTGGGGCGAGCATTCCCCTTTCCTACATGGCCCAAGCCGGTATCAGTATTAACCTCGTGCTGATGGTGTTGAATTTAATCCCTATTCCACCCTTAGATGGGAGTCGTATGATAACAAGCATATTGCCCAGACCCTGGGATGCGTATTACAACAAGTTACCGCCCTTAGTCGGCTTCTTTATCATTCTTGCGTTGATCTGGACAGGATTATTAGGAAAACTTTTAGGGCCCGCGGTAACTTGGCTGCAAAATCTGATGTTCAAAATCTATTTCATTCCCATTGTTATTTAAAATGTTGGGTGTATTTACAGCTATTTTAAATAAAAATAGATTTTACCAGGTATACCGATTATCATCTCGCTCCTAGTTCGCGTCGTTTCGTCATATTCTAGCTTTCTAAATAATGTTAGTATTGTTAAGAATTTTTAACCTATGGTGAATGCTTTCCCCTATGAATAAGCCAGCGTATACCCATCCCCAAGATTATTCTTTTAAAGTCACAGATTGTTTACTCGGCTTTCAAACGCTGTTTATTGCGATAGGCGCAACCGTTATGGTGCCCTTGCTAACCGGAATGGATCCCAGCGTGGCTCTCTTAACTGCCGGTTTAGGGACTTTATTATTTCAAATTTGTACCAAAGGACAAATTCCGGTCTTCTTAGGGTCTTCATTCGCGTTTGTACCCGCGACGATTTATTCTATTAAAATGTATGGTCTCTCTGGCACCCTATTTGGGTTAGCAGCCTGCGGTATCGTCTACTTCTTAATGAGCTTTTTAGTTCAACAACGTGGCCAAGATTTTGTAAATCGTCTTTTCCCAACTTTAATCACGGGCCCTATTATCATGAACATTGGCTTGGTGCTCGCGCCAGTTGCCATCAATATGGCCATGGGTAAATCCGGTGATGGTAAAGTTGTATTAATGGAAGAAAACCAAGCCTTAATCATTGCTGGTGTTTCCTTAATTGCAACCATTGTAACGCGATTATTCGGTAAAGGCCGGATGCAATTACTGCCGATTTTGATAGGTATTGTTTTTGGCTACTTAACCAGTTTATGGCTGGGCCTAGTCGATTTAAGTCCAGTGAGCACAGCGCCTTGGTTACAAATGCCAAAATTTACTTTACCCAGCTTTTGCTGGGAAGCAGCCTTATTAATGATCCCGATTGCTGCCGTCTCTGCAATTGAACATATTGGTGATATCGTCGCAATCGGTGGGATTACGCGCCGCAATTATGTTCGCTATCCCGGATTACACCGCAGTTTAATGGGCGATGGTATTGCAACCGTTGTTGCTTCAAGTATCGGTGGACCACCTAGCATTACGTATGCTGAAGTCACCGCCGGCGTTGCGATTACCAAAACGTATAATCCCGGCATTATGACTTGGGCTAGTATTGCGGCAATTACCTTAGCCTTTGTTGGTAAAATGGGTGTGTTTTTACAAACCATCCCAACCCCAGTGATGGGCGGCGTGCTGATACTTTTATTTGGTGCTATCACCGTTACCGGTTTACATCTGCTTACCCAAAGCCAACACGATTTAATGAGCCCACGTAATATGACCATCGTTGGTATTGTTCTAGTCATTCCAGTTGGGGGCTTAACCTTAGGTTATGGTAATTTTGCTATCAGCGGAATTGGTTTAGGCGGTTTAGTCGGTCTATTGCTGAATATCATCTTGCCAGAAGAAGATACCAAAGAATCCAAAACGGCGATTGCCTAACAAAAAAAAGGCCCTTTTAGGGCCTTTTTTTATTAATGATGATCACGAAACATATTCATTTCTCTGATCGTAACTTGAGGCCGGTAAGATGTGCCATGGTATCGCGAATACCAAGAGTTACTGACACATTTATGCTGTGCATTGCCGCATTCTCTCACCCAATATTCGGGTGGTTGTAAATCATACCCTTTCACACGATATTGGTAGTAATAGCCATTTTCAGGGCCTCTTAACATTGTCGCATCAGCAAATGCCCCACTGGTATAACAAACCACAATGGCTGTTAGCATGATGAGTGTTGTTTTTAACATACCCTTTCCCCTCTTGATCCTTTTAAGAACATAGACTCAGGACAGGGATTTGACCATATCCCTTTTCTTCTGTAAGTTTAAAATGTTTTTAAGTGATTCACCTGGAAATAGAGAACAAAAAGTCAAATGTTAGCTTGGATAGCCGATCCTAATGCATGGTTAGCGTTGCTCACCTTAACAGCACTAGAAATTGTTTTAGGGATCGACAATATCGTTGTTCTCTCTATTTTAGTTGGGAGATTACCCCCTGAGAAAAGACAAACCGCCCGGCTTTTAGGTTTAGCCTTAGCCATGGGTACGCGGCTTTTACTCTTATTCTCCTTGGTCTGGATCACCCATCTTATCCAGCCTTTGTTTACGGTTTTTGGTCGCCCCGTCTCAGGACGTGATTTGGTCTTAATTATCGGGGGATTATTTTTAATTGCAAAAAGCACCAGCGAAATCCATCAAATGATGGAAGGGGAACATGAAGAATCCCATCCGGATTATGTTCCTAAGAAAGTCAGTGTCATCGGTATTATTATTCAAATCGCATTAGTGGATATTGTCTTTTCGTTGGATTCCGTCATTACGGCAGTAGGCTTAGCAAATCAAATCAGTATTATGGCGATTGCTATCGTGATTGCCGTCTTAGTGATGATGTTTGCCGCCAAAACCATTGGCGAAATCGTCGACGAACATCCTACCATCAAAATGCTCGCTTTAAGCTTTTTAATTCTGATCGGCGTGGCATTACTGGGTGAAGGCATGTCCTTCCATATTCCAAAAGGATACTTGTACTTTGCTATGGCATATTCGGTTATCGTTGAAATGCTCAATTTAAAGCTCAGGAAAAAACGCAAGCACCCACCTTCACGACCCAATCCTTTTAACACCCCTTAAGCAAAAGGCCCTGAACATTACTGGTTTGCACGGCTTTCACCGATTCGATACCCATCAGATCCATCATTGCATACACTAAAATCAAATTGGTCAATTGATTTTTAACATGATCTTTTGTGGCCATGGGAAAAAGATTGATAATCTCGGCATCATCTTTATCCGTTAAAAGATAAATGGCCAATTGGATATCTTGTTTGGAATAGCCTTTATCGGTGCGATTTTTTACTAAATTACATAAAGGTAAAACTGAATAATTATGGACAGCACCGACAGCAATGATTTCGCTGCCCATCTCGATTTGCGTTTGAATAATCGACTTTGCCGCTTCATCGAACGTCAAATGGTGTTTAGCAAGATCGATAGCCGCCACAATCTCATCATGATTCATGGGATAAGGAGTCTCATTCAGCGCTTTAAATAATACCTTCTCTTGCACTAAAGCTTGGAAGGTATTCGCGGCCATTTCACCCCCCATCACAAAATATTCATCTTGTTGATTTTTAAATGTCAGCTGCATACTGCCACCACCAATGTCCCAGACAATCGGCTCAACGACTTCATTCTGCCCAAAATTGGCAATAGCACCTAAATAGGCAAGCTTACCCTCATCTTCTTGCGAAATGACATTGATGGGAATATGCGCTTTTTCTTCCAATTCATGAACATAGTCTTCCCCATTACTGGCACTGCGAAAGGCAGCCGTGGCAACAGCGCAATGTTGTAACACACCAGAAAGTTTTTTACTTTGCAGATATTTTTGCTCGATGTCGTTTTTAGCTTGTGCTAACGCTTTTATCCCTTCATTTTTGATGCGCGGGGAAAATTCATTTGCCTCGGAAAGAGACAAATCTTGTCTAAAACTGAGAGGATAGCTTTCTGAAGTGAAAACCTTATCCACTTTCATTTTACAAATATCGACCAAGGCACCCATAATTTTGGTATTACTTGAGCCAATATCATAGGCAACTCGAGCGACTAAGCAATCATTTTCAGTATTATCATTCCGGATCAGCTCAAGGTATTCGGAAGGGATTTTGCTTTCAACAACATCCAGCCATTGGTAAACTTGGTTTTCCAATGCAAACGGTTTAATGAGTATGAGTGCAGCCAAGATATCAATCATAGCGTTATTAAATCCTTTTAATGGGTAATGTAATACAGCGCAGCTCCAATGATGCTGATCACGAATAATGTTCTTAAAACAGGAATTAAAGCCACTAAATAAGGTTTTCCTGTCAGGGTTAAAAACTTGCGTTTAGCGTATTGATTTTTAGGTTCAATTGAATAAGCATCCTGATAATTTTTTAGCGCTTTTGTGATATTTTTTTGTCTTTCATAAATAATCCCTAAATTAACATGCGAAGCACCGTGTTCTTTAAACACCCTCACTGAATCATTAAAAAATGTTAATGCTTTCTCATCCTGTTTTTGGGCTTCGTAATAAATACCAATATGGTTATAAACGTCATCTCCAATGCCAAGATCATAGATTTTTTGGGCGACACGTTCGACTGCTTTATTCATATCTCGCTTTAATTGCGGCGTAGCACCCGGCATTAATTCCATCACCCGCGAGTGAATAATGCTATAAGCATTCGGATCCCATTCACTCATGCGCAAGAAAGATAATAAAGATTTCAATCCGAAACGGTAACAGCTGGTGGTGAATTCATCATATATCCAGCAATATTCGTCAGGACCTAACGATTCCATAAAAGTATTAAAACAGGACTTGGTTTCCGTTAATTCTGAAAAGGAATAGCCTGCGGTATATAAGTTAACTTTAAATTCGTTATAGTTATCCGTTAATAAATAGTCTCCGTTTTGTTGCTTTAAATACTCACCTAGCGCATGAAAATTCACCAGGAATGAATAACAACCATCGTAAGTAAAGCGGTATTGATCAGATATCAATGCGAAATTATCAATTTCTGCAATGCCTTTATCACCAACAATCATAAATAAATTATTTTTAGAAAGCGCTGTCATATTATCGAAAAATTGGATAGCTCCTAACGGCATCATGATGGACGCTTGTTTATCTTTAAAGTGTTTTTCGTATTGGCGAAGGATATGATTTAATTTAGGATCTTCATAATAATTTGTCGTGTCCACATCATAAAACGCAAAGTCAAAACGCAAATCATCTAAATGTAACGATTGATCTACATCAAAATTTTTATAGCGACTGCGCAAACCAAACTTCATTTCTTGCAATTTACCATCAAAATATTTAAAGGCATCTTGCTGGATGCAATCCATTGTATAATTTGCAATAATCAATAACGGTGTTTTTTCTCTTAATGCAGAATAGGTTTTATTTTTTAGGCGCAAATGAAAATCGGTATCAGTTTCAACATTAAAAATGGCAAAATCAACTTCACCCGATTCGATAAAGGGTTTAAACGAGGGATTTTGTTCACAAAAGGTCACATTTTTTTCGATGACATCCGTGATCACATAACAAAATTTGGTTTCGTTCATGTGATAGGTTTGAAGCAGTTCTTTTAAGGCTTTTAAAAAATAAAAGCTAAATTTGCCGGTGCCTGCGCCCATTTCAAATAAATAAAAAGTCTCATGAGTGCGCGGATGCTTATGCATCCAATCTTTAAAAAAATTGAGAACAAGCAAGGCATAACGATGGGCAATAAAGGCATTGCTTGAGATATAAAAGGGCACTTCCTTTTTCCAGGCGGTAATGCCCATTGATTTAAAATAATTACGTTGGATCTGCCACAATTTAGATTGTGATAAACGAACCGGTGGCTCAATTAATTTGGGATCCATGTTCAGTCATCCTTAACTTGAAGAAAGGTTAATCAACCTTTTGCATTTCCTCGAGTGCTTTAAAATTCCACATTTTTTTATCCATCAATTGACTGGCGCTGACTTTTTGCAAAGCATGTAACATATTACTCGGTATCTTGGGATTATCTTGCGCCAAGGTATCAATTAACCGTCTAACCTTTTTCCGAGCTAAATTTTCTTGGGAACCACATAAGTTACAAGGAATAATAGGAAATTGTCTCATTTTAGCATATTCAGCAATATCTTTTTCCTGACAATAACTCAATGGCCTGATCACAATGTGTTCTTTACTGTCGGATAATAATTTAGGCGGCATCGATCGGATTTCACCGTTATACATAATCGACATCAGTAAAGACGAAATGAGATCGTCGCGATGATGTCCTAGAGCAATTTTGTTAAAGCCATGCTCTTTGGCATAGCGATAGATAATGCCCCGACGCAATCGTGAACACAGACCACAATAGGTATTGCCTTCCGGAATTTTATCTTTAACGATGGAATAGGTGTCCCGACTCAATACGAGATAAGGGATCTTATGGGTTTCAAAATAGTGCTTTAATCCACTATCATCCCAGCCCGGTTGCGCTTGATCTAAGGTAAAGGCAAGCAGTTCAAATTTAATCTTTGCCTTTTTACGCAGGTTATCTAACAACATAATCATCGTATAGGAATCTTTGCCGCCGGAAACGCAAACTAAAATCCGGTCGTTATGTTGAATTAAGTTGTAATCCGCAATGGCTTTACCGGTGTAGTGTAAAAGCTTTTTTTCGAGTCTTTCAAATTTCTTTGAAGTAGTTTGGGTGTCGTTAGTTTCACCCTGCGAGGATGGGTTATGGACCCATTTAATTTGTTGCATATTACTCACGTAACCATTATTAAACTTAAAAAAAAATTTGGCAGTTGGGTAACCCTGCGAAGATTTTATCATATCAGACATTGATTAGAATTGCTTTAGGAGGTGTTTTGTTATGCTTATTAGCTAACGTTTTTTTTAATGGATTTCAATACTCGGAAAAGTTCGGATCACGGGGTTTTCTTCCCCAGAAGCGATAATTTTAAACATATTTCTTCGAATATCGTCCAAAAGTTGCAGGTAAGCACGTTTATATGCACTAGGATGATCATCAAGACCAAGGATATGGATGACCGTCACGTTATCTTCTTTGGTTTTGAGAATTTTTGCGGTAGGGTGTTTTTTCATGCTAAACGCCATTCATTTTCAAGGAAAAGAAAGTAAATGATTGTTTCATTCTATGTCATTCAGCTTGCTATGTCAATGAATGAATTTTATGGAAAATGTTGCTTTTTCTTCGCTTCTAACCCGAACCCAATTTATTAATCTATGTACTGAAAGATGCTATGGATCCCGGATTAAGTACTTCTAAACTCACTTCACTCGTAGAAGTACTAAATCCCGGGATGACATGTAATGAAGTCAGTGCGATATGCCCGGGATGACTTATCTGAGTGGGGACTCGTTTTGGTTTAACACATATTGGCAAACTGAGCCTTTATTCGTCACGACTTTAACGAGTTTTTCGGCGATGAGTGAAATGCCGCCGGTCGCAATACCTAATAAAATTGTGCCACCCTCTTTAATCAACCCTTTATTACTGAGTTCCCATTTCGGATCTTGTATTGTACCTTTTAAATAAACAAGATGATCTAAACTCCCCGCTTCTAAATTGATTTGACTACGCGGATAAAGATCAAACGTAAAATTGAGGACATCGGTTTTTAAATTCATGTGGCCAGAACCCAAAGCATAGATATCCGATGTTTCAACGGCGATACTTTCTTTTGCTCGAGCTTCGCCATTTTGGGCATCCAGACGAATAATAACGCATTCCAATAGCGTTGATGTTTTTTTAGGACTGAACATTTTGAACATCATTGACCAAAAATCAACTACGCGAGCATCAATTCCTTGCGGAGGTATCGTCATATTATGCACTGACAACAGCATTTTTCCAGTAATATTGTCTATTAGAGTGTCTACATCCCGTCCTTGCGAAGTGAACGCAATCGTCGAACTCAATTTTCCGCCTGCCATTTTTAAATTAGGCCGAAATGACTTAAAAAACTCGCTCGCCACCGCATCTGCAATATTAATTTTAGTGTTAATATGGAGTAACGGTGTTTTTGGCACATTACTTAAAGTCATCTCCACATTGACAGTGCCAGTCGCCATTTTTCCGTGGCCTTTTAATTTCAGCACACTATCATTTAAAACAATATCAAACTGACTTTCTTTCACTTGAACTTGATTAAGCTGTAATTGATCAACTCTATAATCAATGTTTCCATTGGCAATTTTTAACCACCCCCACATCGTTTCATTAGGCTTATCATTTTTTAAAGTATTTTGACTTAAGGGCAAGATCAATTGTTTTGATTTAACATTCCCGGAAACTTTAAGTTTGTTACCCATGGTATTGATGATGAGATTGCCTTGGAAATCTTGACCACCCGTTTTTAAATTAAACTGATCAATATTGACGCAACAGGTTGTGAGCTCAAAATCTGCCGCAAGACGTTCTAGATTCCAACTTAATGGGTTCTTATTTTTTTCAATATAGGTATATAAAACCTGTTGACCTTCAATTGTCTGGCGTTGATTCTTTTTAAAGAGAGTCGTCCAGCCAAAGGTGGTTGCCAATTGCTTTGCTTGAACCTTAAGGGTTGCATCATTGTTTAATTTAAATAAAAACACCGCATCATTAATGACCACTTTGGGTGATGGAAAAAATAAAAGCTTTAAAGGACCATCAAATTGAACCGTTTGCCCCGTCATGGATTCATATTGGGAGGTGATCAAGCCTTTTTGCTTGTTTGGATCGGCTGTCATCAGAAAAATAACAAATAGCCCCATAAAAAACAGGGCGATAAAAAATAATCCCATAAAAAATTTACCGAGGTAGATCAGCATTTTTCTAAAAGATAACATTGCTAATTCCTGGCATCAGAAATAGATTGTGTTTTTCTATCTCGGATCCGCAGATAGTACTCTTTCGAGAGATTTTCTGCTTGCGATAATTCAGTCGGATTTAATAACTCTGTAAGTTCATCTTTTAATCGACTTGCTTCAAGATGCCCTTTTATGGCTGCCAATTTCGCCCAAGCATAGGATTGAATATAATTCCGCTCTGTTCCCTGCCCCATATAAAAAAGGTGCGCTAAGCGATATTGTGAGTAATCATCATCATTTTCGGCGGCCTGAGAATACCATTGATATGCTTTGGCTTCATCACCTAAATCAAATAAACCTTGCTCATAGATTTTGCCTAATTCTCGCTGGGCAAGCACATATTGTTTGTTGGCAGAGGCTTCAATAGTTTCAAGTCCTTCACCAACATTTTGCTGAAATTGTTGTTTGCCGTATAAAAGGCCAACCCCTTTGAGATATAAGCCTTTGGCCTCGCCATTGTTGGCCATATAATCAATCATTTCTGTTGCTTCGACTGAGCCATCCTCTTCTTGCAAATCATCTTTAAATAAAATCGCGATCCAATTTTGAGCGTCTTTGATATTGCCTCTGGCAGCTTGTAAAAAGAAGGTCTTTGCAGCTTGTAAATCTTGCGCCACCCCTTGGCCATAATAATACATTTGCCCTACTTTTAAGGCAGCTTTAGCATTATTTTGCTTTTGCGCCAAGTCATTAAACACTTGAAAAGCTTTCTGGTGATCGACTTCCACCCCAATGCCATTCATATACAGATCGCCAAGCAAGTATAACGCTTCTTCATTGTTGGAAGTAGCCGCTTTCGTGACCCAATGAAAAGCGACTTTGTCATACTGGGGTAAAGAAAAATCAATTAATACTTTAGCTAATTTGATTTGGGCATCGATAGAGCCAGATTGGGCTGCATGTCGCAAATATTCAATGGCTTGTTGTCGAGAAGCTAAAACCGGATGTCCTTCTAAGTACATACAGGCAAGTGCATATTGCGCCCCATAATAGCCTAAACTTGCACTTTCTTTTAAATATTCTGTGCCTTTGCTGACATTTTTTTCTTGATTAAAAATACCATAAACATACCCCAACCCTAATTGATACAAAGCTTCGGGCTCGTGTTTTACAGCCGCCTGCTGATACCACTTTAAAGCTAATACTGGACTTGCATTGACCCCAAGGCCCTGTTGATAGCGCCGAGCTAATTCCAATTGTGCGCCACTGTGGCCACTATCTGCGGCCAACCCTAATAAAAATAGGGGATCATAATGCGCATTCCATTCATGGTTTAAAATCAATTGCGCAATTTCATATTGCGCTGTGGGTGACTTTTTCTCGAGCGCTTGCGCATACCAAAATTGCGCTTTGGCCAAATCAACTCGTGATTGCAATCCTTTGCGATAAAAATCCCCTAATTTTACCATCGCTAAAGGATCGCCACTCTCTGCAGCTTGTTTTAATAACTGGTGGGCTAAAGGGAAATTGTCTTTATTCCCTTCTTGGATGTAAAGTTGGGCTAAGAAACATTGGCCCGTTGGATTATTTTTTTCGCTACTGATCGTGAGCCATTTCTTGGCTTGATTTAAATCTTTAGCGACTCCCTGACCATTGAGATACGCAACACCAATCAGGGCCTGAGCGGGAACATATTCCAATTCAGCTGCTTTTTTCAACCAATTGAATGCATCTTGAGAATTTTTCTTGACGCCACGTCCCAATTGATAACTTTGGGCAACGATATAGATCGCTTCAGGATGATTAAGATTCGCCGCTTGGGTTAACCAAATCATCGCTTGCTCCCAATTCTCTTCGCCAAGAGATCCTTGCGCAAATAACATGCCTAAGCGGGCTTTAGCATGAACGTTGCCATCTTGGGCTTGTTTTAAGCAAATATCATAGGCGGCTTTTGCGCCTTGGTTTTCGACCGTTTCATCGCATAGATATTTGTCAGAGGTGATTTGCACTTCTAGCGTGTCATCGCCAGTTGGTGTCGAATTCGAAGGGCTTTTATTACAAGCGGGTATCATTAAGGCAGACGTGAAGAGCATCAGCCCTTTTAATAGCAAACGTTCCTTGTTCATTCCATGCACCTATTTTTAATTAGGTTATCTAAATAATATCCATATCATGATAATGGTATAAATTAAGCACTACTCTATTCGTTTAAGCATAGTTTGAGAATGCCCCACCTTACACAAATTAGCCACGATTTAGACAACTTAGAGCACTTTCAGTATCATCACTTAATATTACCCTTTTATGAAGACCCTGATTTTCTTTATGCAACAATCCTTGTACGCCAAATTAGGGATCGTCCCTTTTCAACATTTACCTTTACTTACCAATGGGCAAAAGCAAACTATTGCTTCGTATTTTTTTCCTTATAACCCCTTTCTACAGGACGAAAAAGCGCATTTCATTCATTTAACGGATGGGGATGTACTGAATGTGATTGAAAATCGCCCGTCTGTAACTGCCAAGTCAGGACGCATTATATTATTAGTCCACGGACTAACAGGTTCGCATCGTTCCAAATATCTTATTCGAATGAGCAAAGCCTTCCTCAAACAAGGCTATTTAACCTTGCGCTTAAATCTTCGCGGTTGTGGCTTAGGCCAAGGTTTAGCTAAAAACCTGTATCACAGTGGGCGCAGTGAAGACACCCGCGCGGTTCTGAATTGGATAGTGCAAATGTACCCTAATCGTCCTGTGACCATTATCGGTTTTTCATTAGGGGGCAATATTGTCCTCAAAATGGCTGGCGAAGATGGAAAAGACAGTCCTCCCAATTTGGATAGTGTGATGGCAATCTCGCCCCCATTAGATCTTTACCGTAGCGTCAAACTACTTACCCATAAAACCAATCAAATACTAAACGATCATTTTGTCAAAGCCTTACAAAGAGATGCCAAAATTCGACATCAACTTTTTAAAGAAATGCCACTCCCTGCATTTACTAAAAACATGAATGTCTATGATTTTGATAATACCTATACTGCCCCCTTGAGCGGCTTTAAGGATGCCAAAGATTACTACCAGCAATCCAGTTCATTTCAATATCTACACCGAATTACTCTCCCGACATTTATGCTATATTCATTAGATGATCCGGTTATCAGTCGACATGATTTCTTTAACATTCCACCCAAAGAAAATTTCGATGTTTTAATAACGAAAAAAGGTGGTCATGTAGCTTGGTTGGGATATACTCAACATTTCGGACGCTTTCGTTGGATGGATAACACGCTTGTTAAATGGGTGAACTGGTTTGATACACAAAATAACACCACTTAAAGATTTTATTAAAGGTTCTACCTATCTTTTACAGGGAATGAAAGATCTATTTTATCCCGGTATCAAACGCTATTTGCTGATCCCCATTTTAATCAACGTGCTTATTTTTGCCCCTTTATTTTATTATGGGCTTCATGCTATTTGGGAAAAGCTCAATTTTTTATCAGTCTCGCTGCCACACTGGTTAAGCTGGATTTCCTATGTATTAGCCACTATTAAGTACTTTATTATCGTTACCGTGGCCACGTTGATGTTGGGGGTTTTCTCCGTATTGGCAACCGTCGGCGCTAACTTGATTGCTTCTCCCTTCAATGGGTTGCTCAGTGAATCTTTTGCCAATAAATTAGGCGCACAAATTCCCACGCGCCCCTTATTGCAGACAGCAAGCGCTGCGATTTATCGTGAATTGGTTAAATTATGGTACTACTTACCACGCATCATCAGCCTTCTGGTCGTTGTCGCCATCTTATATTTTATTCCCGTTTTAAATCTCTTAACGCCAGTTTTATTTTATTGGTTTGGCGCTTGGATGATGGCCATTCAATATGTCGATTATCCTGCTGATAATGAGCACGTCTCTTTTGATCACTTCGTTCTAAAGCTTAAAGAAAGAAAAGCGCTTTATCTGGGCTTTGGTTTTATAATCGTGCTTTTTGCCAGCATTCCATTTATCAATTTTATTATTATGCCAGCAGCGATCTTAGGGGCAACGCGATTATGGTTAGAAGGGAAAGAGGATGTTTTACAACCCGCACCCGAACGGATCGCCGCAACCCATCGAGAAAGAATCCAATGATAACCCCAGACTTTGCGAGGATTGTGTTTTAAGCGTGTTTTTTGGCCAATGGCTAAACATGCACTTACCTACCTGTGTTTCGAGCGCCACTGTTTTGGCATTATCCTCAACTGACATGTTTTGATATTCAGCAAAAGTCATATGGGTGCAAGGTTCGCATTCTAAAGCGCGAGTGTTCAAAACCTCAAAACCAGCTCTTTGGATCAATTGATAGCAGGCTTCATGCGTTATCTGGTGTAAAGGATGCCAAACCCGACGTTCACCATGATATTCACAAGCCTCAATGATCTCAGGTAACGGGGTACGATAAAGCGCCTGCCTTTTGGGTAGCGCAATTGTCCACTCCCCTTTGGGATCATCGATGTCCAACCATTCTAAAAAAGGAAGGCCTTTTAAAAAACCGGCACACCATTGGAATTTACGCGACGGAAATTGTTTCCGATCGGCAACCAGTTGATCAAATCGGGCTTTGGGTTTGAGCGTGATCGCCTGAAAACCGTAAGCTTTAGCCAGCCGCATTCCCGCTTCAACCCGCAGATTCCATGAAGCGGCAGACCAACCGGTATCAATATAAACAACCGTGATTTTCTGGTAAGGAAAATCCTGTTGCATTGTTTCATAAATAGCTTGGATCAATGCGATAGAGTTATCGCCAAAATTACATCGAAGAACGAGATCCATTGGCTTAAGATGGCATCCCATTCAGCCAAAATACGATCCCAGCAACTGCAACGGCGATGATGATTACCGCAGTAATGGCATCAAAAGCATCGTCGGAGAGTCCTTTTTTGGTTTTTTGTTCCATAGCTAACCTCATAAATTATAAAACCCGCTCATTAATCAGCAAATCGACTTCATATTTGCCAGATTCTACCACTATCTTGTCACTTGTCGCTCGCAGATCTCCTTTATTCTCTAAAGGATTACCCGACTTAGAGACTTTCGCCGAAACTTGAACTGCTTTATGGAGCGATAACTTTACACCCGGAACCATCGCATTTGAATCATCTAACGTAACAGAGAAAGGAAGCTCACTTGCTTTTCTCTTCACTACTGCTAACGGCATCCCTTTAGCATCTGCCGCTTTAATAAAAACATAAATCGTATCTTCAGGCGACAGATGCTGTTGCAGCTCTTTGGCGACAGCCACTTTAACTTGAAAACTTACTGCCTGCGAACCTTGCGTCTTATCACCCTTACCTTCTAAACGTACTTTAGCAGATAAAATGGCCCCTTCTAATACCGCTCGTCTTTCGGGTGTTAAACTCTCATCTTGCGACAACAGTGTTTGCCAATGTCCCATAGCACCAACATAATTCGCTTGGAAAAAATCATCTATCGCTAATAAATTCATAATGGGGAATTGTTGTGGATCTTTTTGCACCAATTGATTGGCAGCCGCTCTGACATTCGCTGGTAACCGACCTTGATGCTGCAACGATTGCGCATAGATCCATTGCGCTTCATATTCGGATTCTTGGGGCGAAAAATGTAATGCATCTTCAAATAAAGGAATAGCTTTTTCTGGCATCCCCAACTGCATATAGATATTCCCCAAGTGTGCGAGCGCCACATGAGAATAGTTTACTGCTTGCTTGATGGTATCAAGATGATGAATAAACTCGGCTTGCGTTGCATTTTCCCGACTACGCATCAGCTCGATGTGATCGTTGATGGTTGTTAAGGCAACATTGTGAACTAATTTATCGCTTGCCCCCCAATAAAGATACAGCCCTAACATGCCGGCACTAAATATCAGCGCAAACAACCCCATAAAGAGGGTTTGTTCTCGCAAGTGGTTTTTTTTAAATAAAGTGCCCAGCAATACACCTAAGGCGATGAGTAACATCAAGACGATAATGGCCCAAAAGTGCGGCAATAACGCTAAACTTTTCATGCCTTAACTCTTTGTCGTTTTGACAAATTCAGCCAAACCACTGTTCCAGTCACCATCACAATAAAAGGGCCAAGCCATAAAAACCACGTTTGTTTTTTCATTTGAGGGCGATAGGAAACAAAATCCCCATAATGGGCCAATAAATAGGCTCGAATGGCTTCTTGGCTTTGTCCTTGCTTAATACGGGAATAAATTTCCTCTTGCATGGCCTTCGCCACCGGCGCGCTAGAATCAGCAACACTTTGATTGGGGCAAGTGACGCAGCGCATTTCCTTCTGGAGCTGTTCAAAATCCTGTTTTTGCGCATCGGAAGCAAAAACAAACGCTTCTGTTTGCGCATTCACCCAATAGCTAAAGACCAATAAAAAGCTCATGATAAGATATTTCATCGCAACACCCTTTTTGCCTGCACTTTATTGCGAACTCACTTCTTGCATAATCGGCAAGATCTCTTTTTCAAACATGGCAAGGGTTAACGTGCCTTGGCTGTGATAGCGAATTAAGCCTTTTTTATCGACCACAAAATTTTCCGGTACGCCGCGGATCCCCAATTCAAGTCCTAACGAACCTGAGGCATCATTTAAAACCAAAGTAAACGGATCGCCACGCATGGTAAGCACACGTTGCACAAACTGGGGATTATCCCGATACACAATCCCAACTAAGGCATAAGGCCATCTTTTTTTGATTTCAAGCAAGTCCTTATGTTCATTCATACAAACGCTGCACCAGGAGGCAAACACATGGACAAAACTCACTTGATTCTTTAAATCATCGAGCGTAATCACATTATTTTCATTACGCACTTCTTGTAATGAAAACGCTGGAAATGGCGCTAATGTCGTAGTTTGTTGCTGTCTTTGATTCACATACAAACCCTGATACAAAATCCACATCAAGGCCGATAAAATCACAAACACAATCAGTTTGCTCATATGCTGACGAAAATAACCCATAATCATTGTCCTTTTACCTAAATTCTCGTGATGTCAGTGCTGCTCTTCTAAATGCCACTAAACTCGCACAGAGCGCGCCCAATGCAATGATAAGCCCCCCCAGCCAAATACAGCGAACAAAGGGCTTGATATAAATTCTAACAGTCCAACTGCCGTCATCTAATCTTTCACCCAAAGCAATATAAAAATCTTTGAGTAAACCGGGTGCTATTGCCGTTTCTGTCATCGGCAAGTTACGCGGAATAAAATAGCGTTTTTCAGGATATAAGTCTGCGCGGATTTTATCACCCTCTTTAATCACAAAATGGCCTTGGATCCCTTTAAAATTGGGTCCTTCAATATCTTTTAAGGTCTCAAACGTAAATTGATACGAGTTCACCGCGACCGTTTCACCGGTTACTAAGGTAAATTCTTTTTCGGTACTTAAGGTTGAGGTCAAAGCCATACCAAGCACCGCTACCCCAAGACCGAGATGCCCTAAAATCATGCCCGCATTGTTAAAAGAAACCTGTTTGATGCCAAATGCCAACTTATAAAGCGTTCCCAATATAACCCAAGCGCCTAATAGGACCCCAAGCCAAGCAAGTACAGGAAAGGATCTCAGAAAATAAAGCGCCATCACCATCACGATGGCAAAAGCAAAGAGCAATTTATTTGTTTTTTGCCAAAGCTGTTTGAAAGTATCCTGGCCCCAATTTAATTGCGTGGCAAAAACCGCCAGCAGAAGAATTGGCAACATCATCGGTACAAAGACAACATTAAAGTAAGGGGGCCCGACCGAAATCTTTTCGCCTTGCAACACTTCTATAATTAAAGGATAGAGCGTTCCTAATAACACGGTGAAAGTGGCACTTAACAAAATCACATTACCCAGCAAAACCACCGATTCTTTAGACACCACGGTTGGGAGCGTCGGCATTTGAGCGCGTTTATGGCCAAGATACAGTCCCGTTGAAAGCAATAAAACGATCCCTAAAAACACCAAAATAAACGCGCCACGTAATGGATCACTGGCAAACGCATGAACCGAAGACAATACCCCTGAACGTACTAAAAACGTTCCCATTAAACTTAAAATAAACGCACTCAGTGCCAAAATCAGGCTCCAAGCGTTATAGGTATGGTTCTTGGTAGTCATCAGTAAAGCATGTCCTAATGCAACACCCACCAACCATGGCATAAACGATGCATTCTCGACGGGATCCCAAAACCACCAACCACCCCAGCCTAATTCATAATACGCCCACCAGCTGCCTAATGTGATGCCAACCGTTAAAAATGCCCAAGCCAGTAATGCCCAAGGTCTGGCCCAGAGCGCCCAAGGCCATTCGGGTTTACGCAAAATCATATAACTTAACGCAAAGGCAAAAGGTATCGCAAAGCCAACATATCCCATATAAAGAAACGGCGGATGAATAATAAAGCCAGGATCTTGTAATAACGGGTTTAAATCACTGCCTTCACTTTGCGCAAAAGGAAGTACTCTCTCAAAGGGATTCGAGGTCTGTAGCAAAAGAAATAAAAAGCCAAAACTTAGCGCCCCCATGATAGCGAGAACCATTACGTTCATTTTTTGCGGCAAGCGTTTAGACCACAGCGCGACCATTGCCGTCCAAATGGTGAGGATAAATGCCCACAATAACAGTGAACCTTCATGGGCTCCCCACAGTGCGCACAGCTTGTACATAAAAGGTAAGTTCGTATTGGAATTTTGCGCGATGTAATTCACACTAAAATCATCTTGCATAAAACTCAACATCAAGGTGCCAAAGCTTATCAAGACAAAAAAGAGTTGTGCAAAGGCAGCAGGTTTACTGAGTGATTGCAAAAAGTGAAAGCGCGGCGCAATCAATCCAATTGGGCTCACAAAGGCTAAGGTGATGGCCGAGCCGAAAGCAAGTATTAAACTGAATAAACCAAGTTCTGGGATCATATTAATTTCTTTTTGGTAAAGCGGTTGCCGCTGTCATTTTTAATCCGGCTGCTACCTCAGGCGGCATATATTTTTCATCATGTTTCGCTAAAACTTGGGTAGCAACAAAGGTGGTTTCATCTTCTAAATGGCCTAAGGCCACAATCCCCTGACCTTCTCGAAACAAATCAGGCAAAATGCCTTGATAACGAATGGTGATATCCTGGTTAAAGTCCGTCACGATAAATTCGACGGTTAAATCTTTACTGCGTTTCACACTCTCTTTGACCACCATTCCACCGACTCTAATCGTTTTCTTTGGCGAGAGTTGCGCCGATTTTATCTGTGTGGGCGTGTAAAAAAGATTAATATTTTGCGACAACGCATAAAGCACCAAGGCACAAGCGATCCCTAACCCGGCAATGAGCGAAACTAATACAACAAGGCGTTTTTTATGCTTTAGGGACATGCGTTTTTCTCAATCTTTGCGTACGCTGTTTTTTAGCGTCGTTAAGACTCAATACTATCATGAGGACCAACCCCGCAAAGACAAGACCATATGCAGGCCAAATGTAGACGCCATAGCCACCCATTGCCCACATACTAACTTTCCTTCTGCTTAAAGAGCGAATGAACCCAATGATTGTCGCCGTCGCGATGTAAGATTTCTGTTTTGACTCTAATGCAGACCAATGCCGCAATATAGCTACCAAACCCCACAATCATGCTCAATAACGGATACAGCATTGTCGAATCAATATTCGGTTTGGCAAACTGTGTGATGGTTGCGCCTTGATGTAAGGTGCTCCACCAATAAACGGAATAATGAATGATAGGAATATCAATCGCGCCCACAATCGCTAAAATAGCACAGGATTTTGCTTTTGCTTTTGGATGAGAAATGGCTTGATACAAACCAATATATCCCATATAAAGAAAGAGCAAAATTAATTGCGATGTTAATCTAGCATCCCAAATCCACCAGGTTCCCCACATCGGTTTACCCCAAATCGATCCGGTAATTAACGCACAGACAGTAAAAAATGCGCCGATGGGTGCCAAGGTTGTGGCAACAATATCAGCAACCTTAATCCGCCAAATAAGATAAATACTTGATAAAATGGCCATCACGGTATAAATCATTAATGAATACATGGCACAGGGAACGTGGACATAAATAATCCGAAAACAATCCCCTTGTTGATAATCAGGCGGGCTTAAAAACAACCCCCCGATCAGACCATAAGCAATCAAGATAATGCTCACCAAAAGTAACGGCCAGGTGAGCTTGTCGCAAAAGTAGTAAAACCTTCTAGGAGACCCTAAACTGATAAGTGCATTCAACATTTCTTATTCCGTCGCTACTTTTAAAGCCGCAGAGGCTGCATGGGGCGCTAAGGTGATGGCTAAAACGGACAATGCCGCCAAAAGGGTCAATTGAAACACCGCAGGTTGAGCAGACGTCACACAAACCACCGCACTTTCTCCAAGGATTAAAATGGGAATATAAAGAGGCAATAATAATAAACCCAATAAGATCCCTGCATTCTCAAGCACGACGGTTAATGCCGCGCCAATCAAGCCGACCAAAATTAAGGCCGGCGATCCTAATAATAAACTCACCACCAAAATAATGCTTTCAAAGGAGGATAACTGCATAAACAACCCTAACAGCGGCATCAACAAAATTAAAGGCAAACAAGCTGCTAGCCAAAAGGCAACCGCTTTCGCTAACAAAAGCCACCATAAGGGATAGGGAGAAAGCAATAAGGTTTCAAGTGTTCCTTCTTCTTCGTCGGTACGAAATAACGCTTCAATGGTAAAAAGCGAGGTTAATAAAAAAGCTATCCAGATGATGGCTGGACTGGCGTTTTTTAACTGTTGATGATCAAACCCTAACCCAATCCCAAATAATGAAATAAAAATAATTAAAAAAATCGCCGGTATTACCCAAGTCGAGCGTTTACGGAGAATAACGCGCAAGTCAGATTTTACGGCTTGATAGAAAACCTTTAGCACAGCTTCTCCTTAAGCGAAATAGACACAACTTTATTGCCCACTTGATGCAAAGGATTGTGACTTGCCATCACAACCATGCCGCCTTGCGCTAAATGCTGTGCTAGCAAACCCTGACATAATGCTGTGGATACTGCATCTAAGGCCGTAAAGGGCTCATCTAAAATCCAAAGAGGTTTATTTTTTAAAAAGAGTGCAGCTAAGGCAACCTTACGTTTTTGTCCTGCGGAGAGTTTTGAACATTGCAGGTGTTGCATTGAACCTAAGGCTAAAGTATCTAAGATTTCAGCAATCTTATTTGAAGCAACGACAACATTGGCCAACGAGAGTTGATAGTCAATATTTTCAATTGGTGTTAAGGCTTTGCGTAAACCATCTTTGTGGCCAAGATAGGCAATATCCTCGCTCAAGGTTGTTTGTCGGCGATTTTCCCAAGAGATATGTCCTTTATCTGGAATGAATAAGCCCGCCAATAATTTGAGTAAACTCGATTTACCAGCACCATTGGGCCCTTCAATAAAGACTAACTCTCCAGCCATAAGAGATATATTTAGATTTCTAAACAATGGGCGATTGCCTCGGCTCAAAGAGAGCTGTTTTGCTTCTAATTTCATCTCGACCAAGCTTTTATGGATCCCACAATCAATTGAAGTCAGGCAGTTAAAGTTAGACTGTCGCCAGGAGAAGCATATTATAAGGAAAGAAAAGTCTCCCTGAAAGGTAGATTTCTTTATACAACAGATTTTTGTACACTTTGAACACAACCATGATTTCAGTCTCAAGCTTAAGAAGTTAGCAATCCATTTAAGGATAAATCCATGATCGATTTTTTATTTCATTACGGCCTCTTCTTAGCCAAGACGCTAACTTTCGTAATCGCCATTATTGTGACACTCGGTGCCATTATCTCGATGGTGATGCGAGCTCGCGGGGATGATGAAAAACTCATCATTACGAACATTAATGAAAAATACAGCGATATTAAAACCAATCTACAAATGGAAACGATGTCTAAGCCTGCTTGGAAAAAATGGCTGAAAGATCAAAAAAATATTGTTAAAAACAAGAAAAAAGATAAGAACAATGACGCACAAAGAGCAAGAATGTTTATCATCCGCTTTGATGGCGATATCCGTGCTTCACAGGTGCATGCTTTAAGAGAATGTATTTCGGCGATTGTTGAAAGCGCGCAACCGTTAGATGAAGTATTGGTCGTGCTTGAAAGTACCGGGGGCTTTGTTCATAGCTATGGATTAGCTGCCTCCCAATTAAGACGCATCAAAGATCGCAATTTAGTGTTAACGGTCGCGATTGACAAATTTGCAGCCAGTGGTGGTTACATGATGGCCTGTGTCGCACACAAAATTATTGCTGCGCCTTTTGCCATCGTGGGTTCGATAGGTGTCGTGGCCCAAATCCCCAACTTCCACCGTTTGTTGACCAAAAATTATATCGACTTTGAACTGCATACCGCTGGCGAATATAAACGCACTTTAACGCTATTTGGTGAAAATACCGAAAAAGCACGCGAAAAATTTCAAGAAGAGTTAAATGAAACACATGATTTGTTCAAGGATTTTATTTCGATGCACCGGCCGCAAGTCAATATTAACGAAGTGGCAACGGGCGAGCATTGGCATGCTATCCAAGCCTTAAACACCAAATTAGTGGATGAAATCCAAACCAGCGATGATTATATCCTGTCCAGATTACCCAATTATGATGTCTTTGAAATTAATTACGAAGAAAAACAAAAATTTTCTGAAAAAATCAGGCAAGGGATTTCGCAATCGTTTGATTTCTTATTGCATTTATTTGCCAGCAAAAATCAACCGGTATCTAAATAGCGTTACTAAGACCGGTGCTTTGAGAGGCTAAATCTGCGATATCCTCTGCTTGTACAGCACCTTCTGTACGTCTGAACGTATTTTTACGGCGAGGTTGGCGAGCAGGACCGGTAAACAACAGTGTCCTATCATTTTCTAAAGCTGAGGCTTGTTCCAAACCAGATTCAGCTTGATGAGCAGGCTTTGGCGCTGCTGCGGCTTGCGCAGCAATATCTAATATTCTCTGATTTTGTGCGGCCATGAAGGCATCATGCGATTGGGAAAGTGTCATCGGTTGTCTTTGTGTAGTACGTTGCGCAGAACTTGGCGCAGCTCTTCTATTCCAAATCTTTTTCACTAAATCAACGGTACGGTAAACAGTCCAAACGCTCAAAGCCACCATGGATGCGGTTAATAACGTGGCATATAAAGCACTACCACCAGCCATAGCCATTAATTGCGGACCACTGTTGGAAACCAACATTAACGGCGTCATCACGCCCAAATATGCGATATTCCATCTGGCATTGTAAATATTACGTGAAACTCTTTGGCGCAAACTCGGACCATTATCAAGAATAAACCGAGCAATATTTTCTGGTTCTTGCGCTACCGTTTTGCAAAAGCGATCAGCGTACCTATCCGCTAAAACACCCAGAACGAACCCTACCAGCGCAAAGAAAAAGATCGTCTCCGGACTTGGTCCAATGACGCCATAGATGTTCCCTTGCAAGTGGGCCTGAGAAGTAAATAAAATGCCGCCAAAAATGCTATTAAACATGGTCAGCGCTTTTTTAACCAATATCCCGAAAGGCGTATCATTTAAAACAAACCAACCTCTTGGCGATAAGAAGGAAGAAAACAAAGCAGAAAAAGCACCGCGATTTTCAACAAAACCGACTGCAGGACCTAAATTACCATCAATACGGCCAGAGACAGCTCGGTAGGCAAATTCACGTCCCCACCACACTCCCATAAATTTCCCAGGATTTTCTGTGAGTACTTTGATGGGATTTTTAAATAAATAGCCAAGATCGCGCCAAACTGCACTCATCCCTACGGCAACAGCAAAGCCTTGAAATACCACAAGTGCCGTTAAAGTGAATGCACTCATAATACCCGAGACATAAACATCCCAAGCAAAATACAGTGCAATTGCGCCTAAAACAACGAGCCTTCTCATAAAAGCTGTTCTTGGATTGGATGCTACCACTCGTCGTTCGCCTTGGCGTATTGCAACGGGTGCTCTGAAAAAGCTGGATTGGAATTGACCCAAGCTTTTAGCATGCCCAACAAAGCTTTCTTTCCATTTAGTATCGCTAAAGCGCCAAAGCCCATAAATGGCCATCATATTCCAGACATTGATGCCGGCATATAATAATAAAAAGGTGCCTAGAACTCGGGCAAAAGTCGCGGCCACAGCTGGCAAAGGCTGTTCTGCGAAGTAGTTTCCGAGGTAAGTTCCCGCTTTTGTGCTGAAATTGTTAAAAAGATCCTCAAGATCATCAGCAAATTTCATAAAAGAATCGGCAATGGCATTGCGTTTGAGAATGCCATAAGTAAATAGGAAGGGCACGCCCACCATCCAGGCATAGGGGACAAAGCCAAATATGCAAAGGACCAGTGCTGTTCTTATCAATGCAGCTTTGCTGAATTGGGAACGCAATCTTTGAGAAAAGGTTTGCGGGGGCGCGGCAACTTCTTGAAGCATTATTCTTAATCTACTGTTATAGCTAAGTTGCCAGATTCTAATCTCGATCACTTGCTCATGTCAATTTACAAGCTAAATAATATTGGCATAATAAGTTATATGACTCATTTATCTTGCGGTTCGGTGACCATCGCTTCATCTTCACATAGTGCTTTCGGTTGAAGCAATTTTGAGAGTTGCACTTCGGCTTTGGTTAATCCCCGTTCTTTTGGTAACGGTTCTTTCATCAGTTCTTCTGAGACTGGCTGATAATGATGTTTACTGGAATGCATTCCCATTTGTGCCGATTCTGTGGTCACACTCCGGTGAAACGCCTTGGCAATGAGATTCTCAATCGCCAATACCCGCTGCCCCACACCCGCAAGACTGCCGGTTAATGCGGTTAGATCCCCTTTGGTTTTATGCAATTGGACATCCAATAGACCATTGGATTTGGTTAAACGTCGATTTTTAAAAACCAATGTCAACGCCAATATTAATGAGCCGCTACTGATGATAACAGCAACCCAAGGTATACACTTATTGATCATTTCATAATTGAGCATGGACACTCTCATCCATAAAAGTAACCATGTACTTTATTTTAGTAGCCCGCCTTCGCTAGCGCTATGGCGCGATTTAAATTTTTGCGAATCCAAAACATCTTTATTGCACTTAAATAGTCGAGCAGTTTGTTGTTAGGCGCGGCGGCAAGCGTTGAGACAATAGGAGTGTATATTAAAATACACGACTATTGCGAAAAAGCGCAGCCAACAAAGCATAACGACAAACTGAGAAGACTATTTTATTTCCAGTGGATGAGGCGAGATTTTAGGCGGAGCATGGCCTGACTATGAATCTGGCTAATGCGCGACTCACTCACGCCAAGCACTTCTCCCACTTCTCGCAGGTTTAATTCTTCGTCGTAGTATAGGGCGAGGACGAGTTTTTCTCTTTCAGGCAATTTGGCGATTTCCATCCCCAATTTTTGTTTGAAGTCATCCCGTTGTAATCCTTCTAATGGACCACTGATAGGATTTGTGGTTGGGCAGTCTAACGCGTCTTCAGTGACCCCAAGATCATCGAAGGCAAAAATTTTCGAACTATTAGAATCTTGTAAAATTTGATGATATTCATCTAAGCTCACGCCTAGGTTCTGAGCAACGTCGACATCTCTTGCATCGCGGCCTGTTGCATTTTCCACTTCCCGCATCGCTGCCGCGACACGTCTTGAATTCTTGTGCACCGAGCGTGGCGCCCAATCACCCTTACGGATTTCATCTAACATGGCACCCCGAATACGGATCCCGGCGTAGGTGATAAAGGTGGCCCCTTTTTGCTCATCGAAGTTACGTGCGGCTTCAATGAGACCAATCATTCCGGCTTGGATAAGATCTTCTGCTTGTATCACGGCAGGTAATCTCGCCAGGAGATGATGTGCAATACGCTTAACCAACGGAGCATACTCTTTAATAAAACTCTCATCAGCATCAAACTGAACTGTCTTATACAGTGCTGCTCCACTCATGCGATTACCTCTATTGAACGGCAATTGGTGTTTTCATAAATTGCTCAATAAAGAATTGCACATGACCGCTACCTGCTTTGGGCAATGGAAGCGCACAAACACTTTCTGCCAAACTTCTAAAGCTTTGTGCTGATTTACAACTTGGATACGCTTCCACAACTGCACATTGTTGCTTGATAGCTTTCCGTACCAATTCATCCTCTGGTATCCACCCTAAAAAGTGCAATACCACATTCAAATATCTATCTGTCACATTAGTTAGCTTAGCAAATAATTTTTTAGCTTCATACCAACTACTAGACATATTGACAACAATTCGAAAGCGTTGGACACCAAAATTTAAATGAAGGATCTTCATTAACGCATACGCATCGGCCATTGAAGCGGGTTCATCGCACACAACAACAATTATTTCATTCGCAGCCAAAGCAAATCTCAAAACCGGATCGGCAATGCCCGCAGCTGTATCAATAACGAGTACATCGACATTGTGACTTAGGCTACTAAAGCCATGAATAATACTCGCTTGGTTCACCGTGGAAAGTTCTGCCAAGGATTGAATGCCAGATGCGCCAGGAATAATCTTTAAGCCAAAGGGCCCCTCCAATACGATATCTTGTAATTCACACTCCTGCGTCAACACATTAGCCAAGGTTTGCTTAGGTTTTAACCCCAGCACTAAATCAACGTTGGATAGCCCAAAATCTGCATCCAATAAATACGTTCTTTTACCCAAATAGGAAAGAGATGCGCCCAAATTCACGGCGACATTGGTTTTTCCGACGCCCCCCTTACCTCCTGTTACTGCAATCACCTGGGTAGGCAAGCTTTTTGAAAAATTAAAACCGGTTGCTTCACTCATGAACTCACTCCGTTACATTCGTTAACACACTTTCAATAGATTTATTTTTCTTAACTGCGGGCGTTAAGGAATTTAAAAAATATTCTTTGAAGAAATTTTTGTTAGCACACATAAAATGATCAGATATCTCTGGTCCCAAACTCAAATAACGCAAAGGAAGCTTGTGAACGATTAAATAATCCAGTATTTCATCGCAGATGCGATGCTCATCTAATTTAGTGATAGATATGCTATCGATATTCATAAATCCGTGTGCATGAACGTATTGATGCAAACATTCTTTTCTCATGCCTGCTGGAAATACCAAGTTGGTATCAAAGCTGTCACTGTATTTTTTAATAAACTCAACATAATAGTTCTGGGAGGGCTTATTAAAATCAAAGGCAGGGAAATCGATAAATACATGATCTTTACTGAGGGTTCTTTGATAAGCATTTTCAAGCTCAGCCAAAGATTCGACATAATAGGATGAAACATTAAATAATCGACCGTATATTTTTGATTCATCTAACACTTTCAAGTTGTTCTGGTTTACAAAAATAAAAGCATAGTTTTTAGTAAATCTTCTTTCATTCAGATACATTAATTCTTTTGCAATCAGTTGGGTCTTACCTGATCCACTTGGGCCAATAAATGAAAGTAACCGCTTGCGATTTAACAGTTCTTTATTCTCAAAAGGAATTAACTGCATTAATTCAGCGACGACGTTTTGCCAAATTTCATCCGCTTGGATATCTAAGTTTAAATTAGCAATGATTTTATTCACCACATTTTTGGAAAACCCTTTTTCATACATTTTTTTTATAATGGCAGAATGCATTTCATAATGATTTGGATAATCCTCTTTGGCAACAGCGAAGTTGTTTTTTAAAAGCTCTTTAATCAAATTAAGATCAGATCTAATTTGCGTTGCAAGCCCCTCTTGTTCTTCTTCCTGCTTTTTAGGGGAATAAAGCGGTAATGCAGCTGCCGGTGTTTTAGATTCTACGACCAACCCAGATTTTAATGGCAAAGGAATATCCCGTTTTTTCTGGGTAGGGCTTAGTTCATGATCAAATTTCCCATAAACTTTGGCAAAATCGATATCTTCAAGATGATTGGTTGCTACCACATGCACTTGACCATCAATCATTTTTTGAGACAAAATAATTGCATCCGGTCCTAGTTCAATTTTGACTTGTTTTAAAGCCATGCTCATATTGGGGGCGACAAAGTTCTTAGTCATCATCACACGCTTTCCTTAATTAACATTCCTTAAAATCCCAAAGTCGAAACCACTTTAATTTGCTTCTCATCCGGGATTTCTTTAAAAGAAAGCACGGATAAATTCTTAGCGATATGCTTAAGAACTTTTGACATCAGTCTGCGAATACTGGGATGAACGAGTAAAATCGCAGGACTGCCGGAAACATCTTGTTTAGCAGCAAATTTAACCACCGTTTTTTGAATTTTATCCAATAACGATGGGTCAACAGCATTGGCATCCTGATTAGATGTATTCATGGATTGTAATAAGATTTGTTCTAAATTAGGCTCAAGCGTAACAACGCTGACTTCACTTGCCGATCCATTAATTTGTTGAACAATAAGGCGTCCTAATGCTGAACGTACCACTTCGGTTAAAATACTGGGATCTTGGCTTTTTGCGGCAAATTCAGATAACGTTTCAATGATGGTTTTGCTGTCTCTTAAAGGAACATGTTCTTCTAATAAATTTTGGAATATTTTTACAATGACAGAGAGTGAAATCCGATCAGGAACTAAATCATCCACCAGTTTAGGAGAACTTTTCGCCAAAATATCTAATATCTTTTGCGCTTCCTGATGACCTAACAATTGATGAGCATTATCTTGGACAATTTGACTTAAATGGGTCGCAATCACCGTGCTAGAATCGACAACCGTAAAACCGATCGTTTGGGCTTGCTCTTTAAGGGCGCGCTTAATCCAAAATGCATCTAAACCAAAAGCCGGATCTTTTGTGGCAATACCGTCAATGGTCCCGAAAACTTGGCCAGAATTAATGGCCATGTCCATTTCCGGATGCACTTCCCCTTCTCCCAACACAACCCCCATTAGGGAAATTCGATATTGTGTCGGTGACAAATTCAGATCATCTCGGATATGCACTGATGGGATCAGAAAACCTAACTCCTGAGAAAGCTTTTTTCTGACTCCTTTAATACGATTGAGCAACTCACCGCCGGTTTTGGTTTCCACCATGGGGATAATTTTATAACCTACTTCTAAACTGATATCATCCAATACGGGCACGTCATCCCAAGTAATTTCTTTTACTTCTTCGGGTTTAGACTCAATGGTTTTTTCATCCGAATGCTTAACTTTTTGTTCTTTCGTTTTTTCGACCGTCTGTTTTTTATGCAATACATATGCTAAATAACCCAGAATGCCTGCAATCGTAATAAAAACAACATGGGGCATTCCAGGGACTAACCCTAAGACTCCCAATACAATGCTGGAAATGGCAAGCGGTTTAAATTGGTGAAAAACTTGTGACTTTACTTGTGAGGAAACATCCTGCGCCGAGGAAACGCGCGTTACCATAATCGCCGCGGCAGTGGATAAGAGAAGTGATGGTATCTGGGCGACTAAACCATCACCAATCGTCAATAAGCCATAGACGCGAAAAGCATCTGAGACTGTTAAATCATGTTGGATGGTTCCAATGATAAAGCCACCGATAATGTTGATCAGCAACACTAAAATACCGGCAATCGCATCCCCGCGGACAAATTTGCTGGCACCGTCCATGGAACCATAAAAATCGGCTTCACCAGCAATCTCTTGTCTTCTGGTTTTTGCTTCTTCTTGGGTTATGATGCCCGCATTTAAATCTGCATCAATCGACATTTGCTTACCTGGCATAGAATCTAATGTGAACCTGGCGCTCACTTCTGAAATTCGTCCTGCACCCTTGGTGACCACGATAAAGTTGATGATCACTAAAATTAAGAAGACCACAAATCCAACGGCATAGTTTCCGCCGATAACCACTTCGCCAAAGGATTGAACAACTTTACCCGCTGCATCGGTTCCTGTGTGACCATGTAATAACACGACTCGAGTTGAAGCAATATTTAATGCAAGCCGTAACAATGTGGCTAATAACAAAATCATTGGAAAAATACTGAAATCTAATGGTCTTAACGTATAAGTTCCCGCTAATAACACTAATAGCGCTAAGGAAATATTAAAGGTGAAAAAGATATCCAATAAAAACGGTGGCAACGGTAAAATCATCATCGCCAAAATGATTAAAACAAATATCGGAATACCCACCCCGATATTGGTTAAATGCTTTAATTGTGCAGATGTGGTTAATAAGCTCATATTTATCTTATCTCACCATTTCCGGTGGTATCTCAAATTCCCTGGGTAATTTCGGTCTGGTAGCTTTACCTCTGCGGTATTGCTTCAATTGGAATACGTACGCTAATACTTTAGCCACTGCCATATAAAGTGAACTTGGAATTTCTTCACCCACTTCTGTATGGAAGAATATGGTTCTGGCTAAGGGCGGAATAGAAACCAGCGGCACAGCATGTTTGCGGCCAATTTCAATAATATTTTGAGCGACTAAATCAGCTCCCTTAGCAACGAGTTGCGGCGCTTTCATCTTACTTTCATCATATCTTAAAGCCACCGCAAAGTGCGTCGGGTTGGTGATGATAACATCGGCTTTGGGCACATCGGTTATCATTCTGCGTTTTAATAATTCTTTTTGCATTCTGCTTAATTTTGACTTAACTTCAGGTTTACCTTCAGCATCTGAATATTCTTCTTTAATCTCTTGTCTGGTCATCATTAATTGCTTTTTATAAGACCATATTTGATAAGGTACATCCAAAGCGCAAACCAGAATTAACGCGCAAAGTAAAATAAAAAAAGCCCCTAAAACGATATTAAACGAATGATATATGCCCAGATTCAGATCAATGGATGACAGGATAAGAATTTTTCGATAAAAGTAATAAGTAACAATCACTGCCGCAACGACAACCAATAGTAATTTTAAAGTACTTTTAACGAGCTCCATTAACGATTTTCCTGAAAAAATCTTAAAAAGCCCTTTAATCGGATCTAATCTTTCAAATTTTAAGCCGACGTTTGCTCCCGTGAATGTCCAACCGCCCACTACAATGGAACTAAGTACACCCGCACAAAATACAAAAATAATAAATGGCGTGATAATCATCATGCCTTTTACGAAAGATTTTTTGAGTACTAACTGTAAAGCATTAGGCTCTGCTAAAATGCTCATATCAAAACTAAAGCTTTGCTTAAATAAGGAATCAATATGTGCATAGGAATATTGACCAAAGAAGCAAAGTGCAAGGCCTCCAAATAGCAAACAGGCCATTGTGGTAAAATCTTTAGAACGCGCAACCTGGCCCTTTTCCTTGGCATCTTTTAAGCGCTTGGGAGTCGCCTGTTCTGTGCGTTCTTGAATATCATCATCAAATAAACTCATTGGATACCTATGATTTCATGGATACGTAAATGAGCCAGATCCGTGATTTCAGTAAATTGTTGGAAGAAAAACGCCATGGTTATCCATACCAAAGCAATTCCAACTACCATGGTGATGGAAAAGCCTAAGGTGAAAATATTGATTTGAGGCGCTGCTTTAGTCATGATTCCAAATGCAATATTAGTTATTAATAGGGCCACTACCGCAGGTAATGCAATCTTCAGGCCATAGGTAAACATGAAACCACCAAAATTGATTAACTCTTGATATTGCAAGCCCTTATAATCACTTATCATCACCGGAATAGTTTGAAAGCTTTCTATTAACGCATTTATGACAAATAAATGACCATTAATTGACAGATAAAGAAGGGTCGCCGTCATCATATAAAGCTGGCCCAAGGCTGTCACAGACACACCGTTTTGCGGATCGACCAATTGCGCAAAACCAAGCCCCATCTGCATCGATAAAACCTGTCCCGCTAGAACAAATGCCTGAAACACAACATGGATAACGAGGCCAAAAACAATGCCAATCAACATTTGATAAATGACAGAAATGACCAACATTAAAAAAGACATATCTTGAATTGAAACTAAAGGATAATCATGGGAGCTAAAAATAATTAAGGTTAAGGAGAGACTTAAGATTATCTTAATTTTCATCGGTACCAATTTTGTACCAATAATCGGTAAAGCCATAATAAAGGCTGTAATTCTCACCAAAGGCAAAAATAATAAAATCACGATTTGTGGCAGATTAGAGGGTAATTCAATCATGAATCACCCAATCAAACTCGGAATAGCTTCAAAAATATTGGTGGTAAAATCGGTAACCACGCGAATAAGCCAAGGAGAAGCAATAATAATCGTGACAAAAGTTACCACTAAACGTGGAATAAAACTGAGGGATTGTTCATTAATTTGGGTCGCAGCTTGAAAGATACTCACGATAAGCCCGACAACCAGACTGGGAAGTATCAGTACCGATACTATCATGAGTAGCAGCAATATTCCTTGTCTCATTAAATCAATTACGATTTCAGGTGTCATATGTTATCCAGACATCGTGAAGCTTGCGGCTAATGTGCCGATAATAAGATTCCAGCCATCGACTAAAACGAACAACATGATCTTAAATGGCAGTGAGATAATTAAGGGCGACAACATCATCATCCCCATTGACATGAGAACACTGGCTACAACTAAATCAATGATTAAAAATGGAATAAATATAATAAAACCAATTTGAAAGGCAGTTTTAAGTTCAGAAGTCACAAAGGCAGAGATTAAGATGGAAAGCGGTATTTTTTGCGCATCGCTATCATCTACCAGATCTTTGCCTGAAATTTCTGACAAAAGCATTAAATCATCGCCCCGGGTTTGGTTATACATAAATTGTCTGATGGGTTTCATTGCTTTATCAAATGCCACTTCTTGGGTAATTTTATTATCGTTATAAGGTTTAATTGCATTATCATAAACATCAGACACAACCGGAGACATAATAAATAAAGTCAAAAACAGAGAAAGCCCAATGATAATCTGATTACTTGGCGTTTGCGGCATGCCCAAAGCCTGTCTTAAAATCGATAAGACAATGATAATCCGAGTAAATGACGTCATCATCAAGATCATGGCCGGTAACATTGTTAATACCGTCATGATAGCGAGTAATTGGATATTGATAGAATATTTTTGCGTGCCATCGCCATTGGTCGATACTTGAAATGCATCTAAATTGAAATCCGAGGCAAAACTAAGATTCGGCAATGCACTTAAAAGAATGATTAATAAGCGTATATAATACATTTATGGCACATCCTTCTTTAAGAGGGTGTCCATTTTGGGTTGATTATCTTTATCGAATACATAGAGCGTTTGGATATTGGAATCTGAAACACCAACCAAGAGCTGTTTATCATAAGCTTCAATCAGGACGATTTTGCTCTTACCACCCAGATTTGTGCCCCCTAAAATTTGCAAGTTACCAGGAAATTTTGGCACTATTCTTTTAAAACCTTTAAGTGCAAACATCAAAATAAAAATGGCTACCAACGTTATCAGTAGCATGAGCGCAACGTTACCTATCAAATGCATGTTCACTGAAGTTGCTCCCACTATTTTAATTTTTCAAGACGTTCAGCTGTACTAATAACATCCGTCAGTCGTATCCCGTATTTCTCATTGGTCACAACCACTTCCGCGTGAGCTATCAAAGTGCCATTCACGAGCACATCGAGTGGCTCACCGGCATAGCGTTCAAGCTCAACTACGGAGCCTTGATTTAATTGCAGCAAATTACGGATATTAATTGAGGTTCTTCCCACTTCGAGGGAAATCGTTACAGGAATATCTAAAATAACGTCAAGATCACCGTTACCATTAAAAATCGTTTTTTTACCTTCTTTATTTAATTCTGAAAAGGAAGCCGCCTCGACTTTTTTATCATCTCCATTAACAGAACTGGGTGGGGGTTCTTGTGCGCCGGCAGGTCCATTTTGCTCAGACATATTCACCTCTTATCAGAATTTTTAATTTTATCGACAATTTTGACAGCATATTTGCCTTCAAATGTGCCGAACAAGGAATTAAACAAAGGAATATTATTTATTTTTAGGGTAATTTGCTCAGGAATTTCAATATTGAGCACCTCCCCTTTCTTAAACTTCATGACATCTTTTAATGGCAACTTTTTTTGAGCTAAAATGCAACAAAGATCAACATTAGCATCGAGTATTCTTTCTTTGATCAAGTGGCTCCACTTATCGTCACTGGTTTCTTTTTCTGTGGGCACAGAAGCACTGAGTAATTCACGCAGCGGCTCAATCATGGAATACGGTAAACTAATATGAAAATCGCCCCCGCCTCCTTCCAGTTCAATTCTAAACTTGGAGATAATCATCATTTCAGATAAATTAACCAAATTAGCAAGTGATGGATTTACTTCCATTCCTTTATATTCAAATTGAATATTAATAATGGGGGCCCAGGCTTCCTTTAAATCATTAAAGAAATTATCCAATAACATTCTGATAACTCTGATCTCGGTCGGCGTAAAATCACGGATATCAACTTTAAAATTAACTTTCCCTTCCCCACCAAAGAAATTCTCAACAACCGTAAACACTAATTTTGAATCTGCTATAAATAACGCATTTCCTTTTAATGGATGCATCTTAACAACATTAATACTCGTGGGGATAAAGAGTGAATTGATATACTCTTCATATTTACAAATCTTAATGCCTTGAATTGAAACTTCAGGTGTTTTTCTTAAAAAGTTATATAACGTTACTCTAATGTTACGAGCAAAACGTTCATTAATAAGACCAAGTGTGGCCATCCGATTATGAATATTGCGTTCTTGGTTTGCTAAGTCATAACCTGAATTGCGGCCACTGTCCAAATAGCTATCATCTGAACCAGCTTGCGGACCTAATAACGCATCAATCTCATCTTGATTTAGCATTTGATTCATATAAGCCTATTGCGTTACAAAATTGGTAAAAAGGACTTGGTCGACAGCATTCTCACCTACATTCTCTTTCATAATTCTTTGCACAATTTCTAATGATTTTGTTCTAAGAAGCTCTTTACCTTCAACGGAAACTAAATCTTCATAATTCTGGCTGCTAAATAATGTAATGAGATCATTACGTATCAAAGGCGCATAAGCTTCAATATTTTCAATCATTTTAGGATTGCGGGTCATCAATTCCACATCAACCTGCAAATAGCGTATTTGTCCACGATCCGGCACATTCACGACAAAAGAAGGTTTAAATTTATAAAATTGCGGCTTTTGATCCTTACTTTCTTCTTTTGAATGGTGAGATGTTTTTTCCGGTTCAGGTTTGGGTTTCTCCGCGGTGTGGGCTGGTGCCGCTGCTACCGTTGCTGGGGGTGCTTCTGCAGCCACCGTTGTTGATTGCGATTTAAACAATAGAATCATGGTTGCCATCAAACCCATCGTCAATATAAAAAACACACCGACAATAAGAACCAACGGCTTCATTAAGGTCGCTTTCAATTTCCCCATAAAACTTTTATTTTCATTCTCTTCATTTTTATCTTTATTCGTATTGCTTGTCGGTTTATCGGCCATGATTCCTCCTTGCCCAATTTGTCAAAGCAAAAGACATACCAATTATTTTCCTTAAAAATCAAGGATCAATATTTTATGAAGCGCCAATTTATTGACAAAATGCATTTTATTTAAAAAAAGCTGGATAAAAACTAAGTTTATTATTTTAAAATCAACTCAAAAAAAGCTACATTTCATGAGTGGACAATTTTAAGAATAAATTTTATGAAAAAAATACCGCTTGTTTTAGCAGCATTTTTATGCACTCAGCACGTACAACTCCAGGCTCAAAATGAAACCCCAGGCGTGTTAATTGGTAAATCCAGTCAACCACCGGCATTAAGCAAAGAAGAAGAATTTATCTACAATGAAATTGCGAATATTTCTGCCATTGCAGTCGGCTGTGAGCTTAATGAAGCTTGTATTTATAGCATGCTGACTGATTTTATGAAAAAATCACCAACAGCGGCGCTTCAAATTTACTTGAAAATATTGGAAAATAATAAGCAACAAATTGATACCGATGCGATGAATTGTAATACCGAGCAAATTCAGCAATTTAAAAAAGAAATTGCCCCTTGCATTAATATTGGCTTAGATGATAAAAAAACCATACTTACGATGAATGATGAACAAATTAAAAACACCGTTGAAGTTTGTATGATAGAAAAAAGCGAAAAAGCTGCAAATGAGAATAATCTTTATGGGATAGCTATCACTGCCACTTTAGCGATGGAAAATAATGATCAAACTAAATATAAATATTGGTATGGTAAGTTACGCTTGCAAAGAGATTCTAGTGAAGTGATAACTGTACAAAAGTGTGAAAAATCTATACTTGCACCTGTTGAACGTTTAGAAGAAGCAGTAAAAAGCACCTTGCGGTACTATCTTCTCAAATATAAAAATAAATAAGGTTAGGCATATAAGTCAAGCGTTCTTACACTTGAAGTACGCTTGGTCATTTCGAAGCTAAGGGGTTTGACGGAATTGGAATCTTGATATTCATTTTTGGCGGCTTGGTGCTTTTGTGTTTCGCCTTCAGTTTGAGTACCTACCCATACATCCCCCATAAACAAACCAGATTGTTCCAAGTTTATCTTAAGCTGATCTAAGTTCAAATTAATCATTTCCTTGGTTTGTTCCACATTGGTCACAAAAGATATATGTGTCTTATCTTCATGCTGATGAATTTTTATTTCAATCTCGCCTAAATCAGGCGGATTGATATGAATTCTGGCACTATTTTCATTGGTATTCATCATGAGCTGGATTTGATTGCTCATTTCATCATTAAAAGAATCCATTGACATCATTTTTGGATTGTTGATACTGGCATTTTCTTTAATCGAAAATTCCGTTTTGAAATTTAAATCATTCAATTTAGCATAGACATCCATCGCTGGTTTTGGCGCTACGATCTCTATTTCATTATTTGCTTCACTGGTTAAGCCTTTTTCCTTTTTAGATAAACTTTTGATTTCACTTTCTTTTGCCGCTTCTAAAATTTTGGCAATATCGTATTGTTTGTCATCTTGTTCCAGGAGCCGCTCATTTTGCGCCACAAGATTCAATTTATCAAGGTTATCTGCTTCACGTTCAGTCTCAGGATTGATGACTTGTTCGAAATTGCTTTCACCATTAACTTTAAGTTGCTTTAATTGATGCGCAATTAAAGCTGCTGGCATTTCTGTATTTTGTAAACGCTGCAAGTTTAATTGAGTAGTGTCATTTCCTTCCTCATGACTTGGGTTGAGGAAGACTTGATGATTAAGTACTGACTGTTTATCAATTTCTGTCTGTATTGTATTTAAAAGTAAATTCTGTGGTTGCTGAATTCTTTGGCTTTCATTGTCAGCCAAATACTGCTGGTTAAGAATCAATGCCGTTAAACGTTCATTATCTTGCTCATCTATTGAAGTGAGTTCGATATTTTTTATTTCTTCATCAGAATTCAATCCCAATGGTGATGATACATCATTTATATTTTCTGTTAAAAATAATTTAAATTTGGAATCTTTGGCATTGTCATTTGGCAAAGATTTGCCGTTCACAGGTAAATCTATGCCTTCGTTAATCGTTTTGGCATCATCATATGTGTTACTTTGAATGGGGTTTTGCTTTGATTGAGCATGGGCTAATTCACCGATTTTTTTAATCGAATCAGATGCTTGACTAGGAGAAGCCGAGTTACCAGGTTGTAGCAAATTGTTAGTAATTAAATCCATTATCAAACTCACAATGATAGTTTCATTAATTAAGTAACAATTGTTGTGCCAACTCAGAGATTAAGAAGTGTATTTGATGTATTGTTCTTTAACTTGCGGATACAGTGATTTGAGATCTGTATATTCTTTTAGGCTGGTTTCATAATTGCCCTGTTTTCCGGCTACTTCAATTTCAGAGCAAACCTTAGCTAAAGCTGATGCCCCGACATTCAAACTACTTCCTTTCAGGGCATGAGCAATTTTTTTGATATTTTCAAAGCTTTTTTGATCAATCGCAACGGATAATTCTTTTTCTTTTTTTTCAAATTCATTAAAATAGCCAATAATAAAGTCATTAAAGCCTTCATTAAACAGTTGCTTTAAATTATCAATCTGCGCTTTATCAATAAATTCATTACTATTTTCAGTCATGGCAAACCTACTACATTTAGGTCTTATTCAACTGTAAATAATTCATCTAGTTTTGTAATCACTAATATCTTTTTGACATCGGGATTACAATTTACAATTCTAATACTTGAGCTATCACCACCGGCATGATCTCGTAATGCTAACAACATGCCTAATGCAGAGCTATCAAGATAATCTGATTCTTTAAGATCGACTACATATGTCTTTGGACTGCTTTCTTGATTCTCATAAGCACTTCTAAACAACTGTAGGGAGCTAAAATCAAATCTTCCTTGGACACTAATTGTTAATTCTTGTCCATCGTTCGATACAGAGGATCTTATAGCCATATAACACTCCACAAAGATGCAGTTCGTTAAACCTTGCTTGGCTTCTATACTAAAATACAGCTCTATTCGCTATTTAGCGTTTGTCTATTTACTTTTCGGAAGAATCAAACCTTTCCTTTAATGATTAAGTCATATTAAGTGTAAGTCCTAGATATTTACCCATATCAAGTACGATATTAACGCTTCAATTTGTTATATAAATCGACTGCTTCCTGATTTTCACATCTTTCCTGTTTATAATTTCTTATTTTAATTTCTTTATCAATTAATTTTTTAATATTTTTAATTTTATTTTTGACCAACTCATATTGAGTTAAAATTTTCATCTGATTTTCTTTAAGTGCTTTGATAAATTCAATTTGTTGCTTTATTGCTATTTCTAATTGATCCATAAAAAGATAATATTGTTGATATTGAAAACTAGGAATGCTTTTTTCACTTTGCGTTGCTAATTTTTCTCGATATTCTTTCAAGCAATTATTGAGAAGTGAATATTTTTTTGTTTCATCCTCAATTTTCTTTTTAATCGCCGCACTCATCTTTATCAGCTTATTTTCATGCTGATTATGCAATTGGATGAGTTTATTTAAATTATCAACTCTGGCCATGTTTTACAATTTGTTGGTTTGGTTTACCTAAGCAATTGAATTCTTGAAGCAATAATTTACAATCACTAAAATTAATTTTTTGATTAGCATCCTGCTGCAAGAATGCAAATATTTTATTTTTATTTTCTAATATCAAATCCAGCTCTGGATCAGCGCCCTTTTGATAAGCCCCTAAGGTAATAAAATCGATATTTTGGCGATATTTAGCGCAGGATTTTTTAAATAACTTAGCCAATTTTAAATGTTCTGGATCAATTACTCTATCCATGACACGACTGATAGACTGCTCAAGATCGATTGCAGGATAATGACCTTCTTCTGCTAAGGTCCGCGATAAAACAATATGACCATCTAATATTCCACGAGCACAATCCACAACAGGATCTTGAATATCATCCCCCTCTGCCAATACGGTATAAATGCCTGTTATTGAGCTAGAGGCATTTTCTCCATTGCCGGCTCTTTCTATCAATTTAGGGATCCTAGCAAATACCGATGGCGGATAGCCTTTGGCGGTGGGCGGCTCACCTAATGCTAAGCCCAGCTCTCTTAAGGCATGGGCATAGCGGGTGATGGAATCCATGAGTAACAGAACCCGCTTACCCGTGTTTTTGAAGTATTCGGCAATAAAAGTAGCCGTTTCTGCCGCTTTAATGCGGGAAAGCGGAGATTGATCAGCTGGAGACGCCACTATCACGGATTTATGTATCGCGTTTGGACCAACACTTTCTTCAATAAACTCTTTAACCTCACGACCCCGTTCACCGACTAAGGAGATCACAATAACATCGGCTTCCGAATACTTAGTTATCATTCCAAGCAAGATACTTTTACCGACCCCAGTCCCGGCAAATAAACCAACACGTTGTCCTTTACCCAGTGTGAGCAGGCCATTAATCGCTTTAATACCAACATCCAAGGGGCTATTAATTAAAGCGCGCGCAAGAGGATTGATGGGATCAAATTTTAATTTGGTATTAATGACATTCTTCAAAGGGCCAAGACTATCCAAAACATCCCCATCGCCATTAATGACTCGGCCCAATAGTCCTTGGCCTAAAGGGATTTGCGGATAAGTATCCAACTGGACAATGCTGCTCCCGGGAGAGATCCCGGTTAAATCATCAGATGTCATTAAATAGGTGGTGTCTGATTTAAAACCAATCACTTCAGCGGTAATCACAGATTGGTCACTATCATGGATCTGACATAAGGTACCAATTTTGGCTTTTAGCCCCAATGCTTCAACCAAAAAGCCAGAAATTTTATGAACGCGACCTGAAACAATAAAGGGATCCCACTCTTTATGGTGATGATTTGAATTTTGGGGATTTGCATCATGCATGTATTGTCTATTTCTCTCAATAAGGATTATTGAATAAGATCGTTTTTAAATTCATCCAGGTATTTATTAACCGATTTTTTAAGATCAAATTCCAAATATTGTTTATCAGATTCTACCTTAAAGCCAAGCGAAGGTAATTTGGGATCGACTTCAATAATTAAGTTATTGGGATAATCGTTTTTGTTTTCAATCAGATACTGATAGAGATCAGAGTGACAATATATCTTGATGTTATTAGAATTCGACTCGACCGTTTCTAGCGCTTTTTCGACTATTTTTGTAATGGTTTCTTTAGACAAACTTAATTGAATTTGCAATATACGTTCGCACAGCAATTCAAGTGCAGAAATATGATTGCGACGCATATGATCAATTGTCTGAGATTTATGTTTCTCTAATTCAGACATCAATGCATTTAATACGTTCGCTTTTTTAGTCAGCTCTGTATTAGCCTGTTGTAGGCCTTGGGTATATCCTTGTTGAAATCCATTTTGCAATTCGGTTTCGGTTGCACTTTTTTCTTGTTTTTCTTTTGCTGCAAGGTTATTCAACCTAAGCTTTTTTTGGGTATTATTATGAACTTGGGTCATTAAACCAAATTCAGGTAAAGACCAATCCTTTTCACTCATCTATACCATCTCCTCTTTCGAAGAGCCTAAGTTAATCTTGCCTGAATCTGCTAAGGATTTAGCGATGACTAAAATCTCTTTTTGTGAAGCTTCGACATCACTTAAACGAACAGGACCTTTTGCTTCCAGATCATCTTTAAGTAGCTCGCCAGCACGTTTAGACATATTTTTAAAGATCTTCTCTTTAAGTTCTGCGTCTGCACCCTTAAGCGCCACAACCAACGTGTCGGTCTTAACTTCACGCAATAATGTTTGGATCCCTCTGTCATCTACTGCTTTTAGGTTATCAAAAACAAACATAAGATCTTGCAATTGGTTAGCAAGCTCTTCATCTTTTTCACGTAAGGCATCCATTAAATCTGTTTCAATACTAGGTTCTAGAAAATTGAGAATGCTGGCAGCACAATTAACGCCACCAACCATTTTGGTTTGATTAATTTTTGAAGTCGATAATTGACTTTCCATGATCCGATTAAGTTCATCAAGTGCTGCCGGTTGCACAGATTCTTGCACCGAAATACGCATAATTAGATCTAATCTTACTTTTTCATCTAGACACGCTAACACTTCCGCAGCTTGATCCGCATCAAGATAACTTAATACAATGGCTTGTATTTGCGGATGTTCAAAATGAATAATCTCAGCAATCGATCTAGCATCCATCCATTTTAAATTTTCTAATCCTTTACTATTTGAACCTGAAATGATTTTATCAACAATATTGTTTGCTTTTTCTTCACCTAAGGCTGTGATCAGTACATTGCGAATTTGTTCTTCTTTATTTAACCCAATACTGGTTTGGCTTTCTGTTTGGTTAATAAAATCTGAGTAGATTGTTGTCACCGTTTTTTTATCAACATGATCAAGGTTAGCCATAGCCATACCTAGCTTTTGAACTTCTTTTGGCCCTAAAAATTTTAATAACTTAGCCGCATCTTCTGATTTTAAGCTCATCAGAAATATCGCGGCCTTATTTAATTGTTCATTTTCAGGTCCCTTTTTCATGCTCTATTCCTACCCATTGCTTTATTATTTGAGCAGCTTTTTTAGGATCTTCATCGATCAATTCTTTAATACGGATATGATATTCTCCTTCATTGAGTTTTCTCGTTTTCTTTTCAGAATAAATGCCATCCCCTTCTTGATCCGAAAATTGCTTCAGAAAACCCTTCTTAAATCCAGCAATACTCGTCAGATTTTTTACAATTGGTCTTAAAACAACGAATATGAGAATAACCACAATGAATCCGGCAAGTCCTTGTTTAACTAAGGTCATAAACCAAGGTTTTTCAATAATGCTTTGTTGTGGCAAATCTTCAATAGGTTGTACTTGCGCAAAAGACGAATTAATGATGGTCACTCTATCGCCCCTCGCTTGATCATAACCTACAGCGTCTTTGACTAAATTCTCAATCTTTTGAATTTCTTCCTTACTTAAAGGGGTTTTCTTCGCATTCCCTTTATCGTCATACGTCACCTTATCATCCACAACCACTGCAGCGGAGAGTCTTATTAGCTTACCTGGCAAGTTCATTTGATGTTTGATTTGACGATCAATTTCAAAATTACGTGTGGTTTGTTTATTGATATTCACCATGCCTGGGGTTTCAACCGTTTTTCCTTTTTGATTAGGAGCAGGCGCAGGCGCGGGAGCTGGTTTTGCACCTTGAGCAGCAGGTTGATTAGATAATGTTCCTGGAACGCCTCCTTGCACATTATCAGCTGCCGTTTTTTCAATATCAGATAACCGTTCGCTGCGAATGGCAGTTTTTTGTGGATCGAAATTTTCAGTTGTTTCTTCTAACGAAGTAAAGTCCATGGTTGCGGTGACTTCAGCTTTAACACTGTCATACCCTAAAATCGGGGATAATAAATCATGAATACGTTTAGCATAAATACCTTCTAACTTATGGGTATAATCTAATTGTTTAGCTGCCCCGGAAATAGAATCATTGCCAGCAGATGACAATAATTTACCATTTTGATCAATCACGGTTACATTTTGTGCCGATAAACCTTGAATACTGGAAGCGACTAAATGGGTAATTGCAGCGACCTGTTCATGCTCTAAACGATAGCCACCATAAATGTCGACAAATACCGAAGCACTGGGATCTTTTTTATCTTTGATAAAGGAGGTTTGCTTTGGAATGGCTAAATGCACTCGGGCTGACTTAATATGATCAATAGATGAAATCGTTCTTTCCAATTCGCCTTCTAAAGCGCGAATATAACGCGCCCTTTCGACTAATTGGCTTGCACCAAAAACAGAATCTTTATCCAGCAATTCAAAGCCGCTGCCGGAATGACTTGGTACTCCAAGACCAGCAAGCTTAATTCTCGCCTCTTGAACTTTGGACGCTTCAACCATTACAACCCCAGAAGCTTCATCCAATTTATAAGGAATGCCTGTTCGTTGAAGCGCTTCAACCACATCTCCAGCATCTCTTTGACTTAATTGACTATATAAAGGAGCATAATCAGGAGTTTTAGACCACATGACAACGTAGACGCCAAGCGCAATGCTGGCAGCAAGACCAACAAATAGGATCAATTGTTTCGCTAAGGGTAATTCAAAAAAACCCTCTGCTGCACTACCCTTGGACTCTATTACGTTTTCGACCATGTTGTTTCTCTATCAAATTGGCATATTCATAATATCTTGATATGCATTAACTAATTTATTTCTGACTTGTGTTGCCGTTTGTAAAGAAATATTAGCTTTTTGTAAGGCAATCATCACTTGCGCCAAATTGACGCTTTCATCCCCTAATTCAAATTTTTCTGATAGTTCTTGCGCAGCAACCTGCTGCTGATTAACATGATTAATCGCCTGCTTGAACATGCCACCAAAAACAGTTTCTGATTGTGATGATGCATCTACCACTTCTTTTTGGCTAGCTTTTGCAGCCAACATTTTCATTTGAGTTAATAGCTGACCTGCATCAATCTCGTTCATAATTCGCCTCTTTAAGAAGGTATTTTAATGCCCATTTTTTTCATTCGTGACAATTTATAACGCAATGTTCTTGGGCTTATCCCTAATTTCTCCGCACTTGCACTACGGTTACCATTTAGTTCTGTTAAGACTTTAATAATAAGATCATTTTCTTTATCCATAAGTTGCTCTGACAACATCGATTGATTATCATCAGACTGAATCAATGTGGGACTTTCAAAAATAATATTATCTTCATGAATTTCTTTATTTTCACCTAAGATTAATGCGCGATGAATCACATTTTGTAACTCTCTGACGTTTCCGGGCCAATCATATGAATGCAGCTTTTCAATCGCATTATCGGTTAACGGAACATCCCTATTTAGGGGGTTAAACACTTTCACAAAATGTTTTGATAACGGTAAGATATCATCCTTTCTTGATCGTAAAGGAGCAATTTGTAATGGAAAAACGTTTAAACGAAAATAGAGATCTTTTCGAAAGTTGCCATTTTCAACTTCATTGATTAATGTGCGATTGGTTGTTGCAATGACTCTGATATTAAGCTTAATCGTCTTTCTACCACCAATGCGTTCCACTTCCCGTTCTTGCAAAACTCTCAAGAGTTTAGCTTGTAATGTTAATGGCATTTCGGAAATTTCATCTAATAGAATCGTTCCATTATTACCCTGTTCTAATTTGCCTTCTGTTGACTGGTATGCCCCAGTAAATGCCCCTTTTTCATAACCAAATAATATCGCTTCAAGCATATTATCCGGTATTGCCGCGCAATTTAACGCAATAAACGGCTCTTGTTTACGGGGTGAATTTTGATGAATATATTGGGCAAAAATTTCTTTACCAGTGCCACTTTCACCACTTATCAAAACAGAGGCATCCGACTGTGCAACTTGAAATGCCAAGTCCATCATTCGCTTTGTTTGCGGATCGGCATAAATAATAGAACTTGTTGAATAAACGCTATTATTCAAAGCTCGCGTAACTTTATTGATAAGATCATCAATATCAAAAGGTTTGGAAATATAATCGATAGCACCATTTTGTATGGCCAAAACAGCATCCGATATTTTCCCATAGGCCGTCATTAAAATTACCTGAATATGCTTATAATTAGTCTTAATTGCTTTTAATAAATCAAGACCGGTCGCTCGTCCAAGATTGATATCACTGATCACTACCTGATAAGGGTTTAGCGCTATCGATTTTAAAGCCGCATCAACATCTGTCACACCAATGACAGAAAAGCCGGCATTACTTAAAGTCATTTTCAATGCTTCAAGCAAATCATTATCGTCTTCAACTATCAAAATCGTATTAGACACGACTTTCCTCATATATTGGCAACTCAATTGTTAAAGTAGTAGATTCATTTTTAATTGATGTTATGGTCAAACTACCAAGATGTGATTCAATTACGTTTTTAGCAATGGCTAAACCAAGTCCAGTGCCATTTTTTTTAGTTGTAAAAAATGGATCAAAAACCTTCTTAATATGTTGCTCGCAAATTCCTTCACCATAATCTTTTACTTCGATCATGACTTTGTTATTTTCAGCTTTAATCTGAATATCCACTTTAGGAGATAGCTTGATGCTAGCTTGGATGGCATTATCAATAATATTGGTTAATGCCCCTTTTAAAGATTGAGGATTAGCGAGTACATGATAACCATTTGCCTGGGAATAATGGAGATTAATGATCGTTTGTGGATATAATTCTTTATAATTACTGATTATTGCTTTAATTTCATGCAATGCATCAATCTTTTCAATAATATTTTTTTCACCTTTACAAACGAGCAATACGTCTTCAATTTGCTGTTTAATTGCTAACAATTGTTTCTTAATTTTATCTTGATAAAATTTTAATTCAGTTTTGCTTAATTTTTCAGTTAAATTTGAGACATACAAAAATGCCGTGGATAACGGTGTTCGGAGTTGGTGTGCCAATGATGCTGACAACTTACCAACGGAATCTAACTTTTCAAGCTTAAGTTCATGTTCATTCATTTTCTTTTGTAAGGTCTCATCCAGTATCAATATTAATTGACCTTTCATATTTGGCAGTGCTTGGGTTTTTAGCTGGATATGTTTGCCCGATTTTAACCCCACATAAATACCTGTCCCGCCAATATTACTTAAGTTTCTTTTAAGCACTTCATCCCAGGGCTCTTGTTTTTTTAATGAATCAAAAATATCTTTGGCACCTTGGTTAAAATAGTCCACCTGTCCTTTGGCATTAATGACCAACACACCCGCAGGAATTGCCGCGAGTAGCTCTTCAACGGCTGAAAAACTTAATGTTTCTCTGTATGCATGCTCAGGTGTTGAAATCAAGCTCATATATTCTTATTAAAAAATAATGACTATGTACTTTAGTGCAAAAGCTATACCAAATTTATTGCTTTATATTTCAATGAGTTATAAATGACATTATTAGCAATGCCAAATATTTGTCAATTATTTATTGATGTTATACTTTTTCATTTTTTCGACGAGCGTTGTTCGACGCATTCCTAATTGTTCTGCCGCATGCGAAACAATACCATTAGAATTATCTAACGCTTCTTTGATATAGCTCAGTTCAATTTCACTCAACATATCTTTTAAATTGACTTTTTGATCTTGCATCGTTGAACGAACCATTACAGTTTCTGTTAATAAACTATTTTTTAAACCGACAGGATCGTCGATGGAATTTGTTGATGATCTATATTTTTCAGGCAAATGCGCAATATCAATAATTTGATTGGGATATAAGACGATTAAACGTTCAATCAGATTAGATAGTTCTCTGATATTTCCATTCCAATCGCATTTCTTAAGTGTTTCAATCGCATCTTCGGTTATTTTAATATTTGCGCCATATTCAGCTTTGAATCGTATTAAAAGATCTGAAATGATAATGGGAAGATCTTCTACTCTGCTTTTTAAACTTGGCATTTCAATAGGAAACACGTTTAAACGATAGAACAAATCTTCACGAAAAGTCCCTTTGGCGATTTCATCCTCTAAATTACGATGGGTTGCTGCAATAATTCTGACATCAACTTTAGTTGATTTATTACTGCCCACTCTTTCAAACACTTTTTCTTGAATGACTCGTAAAAGTTTAACTTGCATTGGCAAAGGCATGTCACCAATTTCATCTAGAAAAATTGTACCACCATTTGCCAATTCAAATCGTCCAATACGAGAAGAAATAGCGCCAGTAAAAGCGCCTTTCTCATGACCAAATAATTCACTTTCTAATAAATCTGTAGGGATCGCACCGCAATTAACCGGCACAAAAGGTTTATCTTTTCTTTTTGATTGGTTATGTAAACAGCGTGCTGCTATTTCTTTACCTGTTCCTGACTCACCTGTAATTATGACATTGATCTCAGAAGTAGAGACTTGCTGTATCATTTTCCGGATTTGATCAATTTTTGCACTTTTACCGCTAATTTCAAGCAAAGGTGACAGAAAATCATTGAAATTCGTCATCATTAAATTCCGTTTATTCCTACAGTCCCTGATAAAAGACTAGATGTATATAAATAAGCTTTATAATTATTCGTGAAAATGCTTAGTTAACTAATAGTCCTAAGTATCAGGGGATGTCAAATATCTGGCGACGAATGACCTGGTAATAAATCTATCGCTACATGATTTATGAGTATTTCATGTAAGTAGAGTTAGCAACATGTGTTTTTTTCAAAAGTGTAAATTCATCATTGATGTTGGATTTTTTACTTTCAATATGACTACTTAATAGATCTATTTTTTTGAGAATGGATTGGATCTGCTCTGCTTCTTCTTTTGAAATATTTTTAGCATCAAAGATACCTAGACTTAAAAATTTAAATTTATCGACATGTTGGGCAAATTCTTCAATTTTGTTATCTGCCAATAGCGCCATCATTTCATCCAAAGTTTTATTAGCATCAATGACTAATTGTTGAATATTCATTTTACTCTTCACCTTTTTCATCAATTACCTTTGGAATGCCTTCCCAGCCGTCTTTAATGATTGACAATAGTTTAATAACCTCATCAATCTTAGTTGTTTCGTCATTGAGATTTGCTTCTAACAAAAGCTGCATCATGTATGCGTAAAGATTTGAAAGGTTTTCTGCTATTTCTCCACCCTTTTCTTTATCTAGGCTGGATTGAAGCGCTTCAATCATAGACAGTGCCAAGCTAATATTCACGCCTTTATCGTGGACATTCTTTCTGAGCATAAACCCTTTTGCCATCGAAAGTTTTTCTAATGCACTTTCCATCAGCACGAGTATAAGCCGATGCGGATCGGCGTCCAACACATTTGCATGCGCCGATATCGTTTGGTATTGTTTTGCGGCCTGATAGGGGTTCATACCATTTCCTTATGGATTGTTATTTTCTAAATGATAACGGTTCTACTAATGAATCTAATTGCTGTGATAGAAAAGTACTGATTGATTTCAAATTCGCGACAGATTTATCCATTGCCGAAAATTGTGTCATTAATTTTTTTTCAAGCTTTTCTAAATGTCTTTCTAACTGCACTCTTTGCTGATTTATTACATCAATGGTTTTGGTTAACCCCTGCGTCCTTGCTTGCAGGATACCATTGACATCAATATATTTATCAATAAATGTTTCCATTTCAGTTGCAATACCAGCATTGGAATCCATAAACAATTGACCGATTTTATCGTAATGATTTTCAATTGCCGTCGTAAGCTTATCATTATTGACAATTAGCTTACCGCTAGTTTTGTCCGTTGTAATACCAATTTGCGCCAAGGTAGAGTATTGCTGAGGCAAAGAGGAATGCATGTTGGTAATCGTTTTGCGCAATTGAATTTGAATGCTTCTGACAGTTGTATCTCCTATCAGCACACCCATATTTTTTTTATCATTGTTGGTATACTTGGTTAGACTATTAATGGTGTCGACCACATTATTGTAATTACCGACAAAATCATTAATTTTCTGTTTAACCCCTTGAATATCATCTTTTATCGAGATTGTAATGGGTGCGCCAGTATTGGTGCTTAATAAATTAAGCGTAACCCCTTCAATGGCATCTTCAATGGTATTTGAGCTACTTTCAATTTGCATATCTTCAATTTTGACAACTGCATTCTCAGCATCTTGTAATACAAATAAATGCGGAGATGCCAATCTTGATAAACCTGAATCATCGGTATTATTACCATCCCCATCATTTTCAACGCTGACGGTAAAAGCATGGTCCGTACCCGATTCTTTTGCTGTTAAGATGATAGTAACACCATCATCTGTGGTCACTAAATTGGCGATAATACCGGTAGTATCCGTGGTTTCATTAATTTTAGCTGCAACATCACGAACCGAATTAGCGCCATTTTGGATATCAATGGCATGAGTTACCGTACTGTTGACCGTAAATTTTAAGGTCCCGGTACCAATAACGGTGTCAGCGGTGGCAAAGGCTGTTAAGGTTTTTACTTTATGGTACGTTGCAAGATGGGTTACTTCGATACTATATTCGCCAACATGCGCTGTGCTTGCAGCTGTTGCCGCAATAACAGGTTCATCCGTAGAAGAAATTTTGACTGATTTTTGTTCAAAAGGATTATTATCTTGCCAATTGGATATTAAGGCATAAAATTCTGTCAACGAACTTTTTAAATTGCCATAGCCAGTCATTTTTGCAAGTGCTGATGCTTCATCGGCATCATATTTAGCAATTTTGCTTTTTCCTTCATCCTCGATATATTTATCGATGATTTCTCGGATATTAACACCAGAACCGATGCCTTGGCTCGAAATCGGCATTCCATAACCTCTTTTTATTTAAACATCTTTGTCTAAAAATGATAATTTCTGATTACGCAAATTCTGCGCCATCTTCATAAACTCTTCAGGATTAAATTCTTTTATAATGTTATCTGTATTTACATCTACTACAATAACTTTATAAGAATCACGATTTTTATTAATTAAAACAATGAGATCTTTGTTGAGCTCTTCTAACTGTTGATTCATTTGTTGAACGGTTGCCATAACTTGGACAAATGATTCAGGATTATCGACCTGTAGATTTACATCCTTTTGGGCCTGACTATTCGGCAAAGCCTGTTCCTGTGTGGCGTTTTCATTCCTAGATCTATCATCAGCAAATTTTCGTTGGGTTTCCAAATTGGATTTACTTGATAATGACGTTGGTACAACTTTACCCATGTTCATCACCTTCTATAAAAAAAGAAGCACTCTGTGCAGAGTGCTTCTTTAACTTGAGATTACTTCATTGATTATTTCAATAAAGCAAGCACGTTTTGTGGTAAGGAATTAGCTTGCGCTAAAATTGCAATACCAGCTTGTTGTAAGATTTGTGCTTTGGTTAAGTTTGCTGTTTCAGCCGCAAAGTCAGCATCCAAAATCCGTGAGCGCGCAGCTTGAAGGTTTTGAATGTTGTTTGCGATGTTGGCAATTGTACTGCCGAAACGGTTTTGAACAGCACCTAATTCCGCACGAACCGTACTGATTTGGTCAAGCGCACCGTCGATGACGGAAATCGCGGCATTGGCACCCGCTTGGGTACTAACGTCGATCTGACCAACGTCTGACAATGTTGAAGAGTTAGCAGAGTTAGCAGCACCTGAGAACAATGATGTTCCAGTTGATGCTGATCCTGAAATACTCGACGCAACGTTAAAGGTATCAGCAGAGGTAAAGATGATTTCACCACCTACAGCGGTTGTGTCAAAGTTGGTTCTAGCACCACCATCATACAACTTAACGGCTGTACCGCTGGTGTTGGTCGTAGGGTTACCAGTTACCGTCATTGACTGTTCAACTGGAGCAACTACGGCACTACCATTTCCTGAAACAGGTGTTACACCAGGCGCTTGGAAATCAACTGCAGCACTGTGCGAAAAGTTTTGGAGCACAATGTTTTTACCAGTTTGATGTGTCATGATAACTTCAGAGTTATCAGCACCAACTGTAGCAGTAATACCTGTGGTACCAGCGAAGTTGTTGATAGAATTCACCAACGCTGTTAAGTCACTGGTTGTCACTGTTGCAGAAATGGAAGCAGCTGTTGCATTATCACCATAAAGTGAGAAGCTTACTGTACCATTTGCAGATAAAGCTGACAATTTAGCTTCAGTTCTAGCATCAGCGCTAATACCTGTTGAACCAGATACAGCGTTAACAGCAGTTGCAATACTGTCTGCTGATTGACCAGCGGTCACAGCGACGGTTGCTGAACCTGCGCTACCAACTAATGTCAGTGTTTGTGCACCAATATTGTTGTTCAGGTTGTTAGCTGTTACAGTTGAGTTGTTGTTACCATCGGTAATCGTACCATCGCCCACAGCAACAGTGGTTGCTGTACCATTGATGATAATAGAGTCAACGTCTGAAGCGATTGAATAAGATTCATCTAATTCAATATCAACTCGGCCACCAAAGGTTGTTGATTGTGTTGCAACAAGGGTAGTCGCTGCACCACCACGTAAACCTGTCATGTCAAACACACCGGTACCGGCAGCATTTGCAAATACCATATCTCGACCATCAACACCGATAATTTGAACCGATGTTCCGGAGCTAACTGCATAAATACCTTGACCCTGTAAAGTAGCGTCAGCGTTAACGGCTGTTGCAATAGTGCTAGCGGTTGTGGTTGCACCACTTGAAATCACTTGACCATTTAAGGTGATGCTGGTAGCCGCGTTCATGGCGGCTAAGTTATCAACAGTGACTTCGTTATAACCACGTGCTTTCACCCCTGTTAAAGCGCTCAGGTTGGTGGCAATCGCATTTGCTTGGTCGTTAGCGGCAACAGCTGCAGTTTGTGTTGTGGTAACGCCAGCTGAAGATACGCTGGTTACTGTAAAAGTAGAAACGCCATAGCCGTTGGTTGCAGCGTTAGCTTGAGCAACCGCAACTTCAGCACCTAAAGCAGCACCGCCAGCGCCACCTATCGTACCGATATAGAGTTGTTTGCGCGTAGCGCCTTCTAAACCGTTAGCGTTGTTGGTTTTGGTTTGGTTACTACCAATTGCTGTTGCACGAGTGTCACGAATAGCAACACCGATGGTTTGGTTGGCTTCAGCGCCCACTTGGAACAGAGCGTTGCGTAATTCACCATTTAAAATGTTTAAGCCGTTAAACGTTGTTGTGGAAGCAATACGGGTCAACTCTTGTTTGAGTTGGTTAACTTCGTCTTGTATCGCAGCTCTATCTGAAGAGCTGTTGGTACCGTTTGCTGATTGAATTGCCAGCTCACGTGAACGTTGTAAAATGTTAGTGGTTTCTTGCAACGCACCTTCTGCTACTTGCGCTAAAGAGATAGCATCGTTTGCGTTTCGTGATGCTTGAGATAAACCTTGGATTTGCGATGTAAACCGAGTACTAATTGCTAACCCAGCAGCATCGTCTTTGGCACTATTAATACGTAAACCTGAAGACAATCTTTGCAGAGCCGTTGATAGCATTTGGCTTGATCTATCTAAGTTCTTCTGAGCATCAATGGATGGGACGTTTGTATTAATCACTTGTGCCATTTTCAATTCTCCTAGAATTTTCTCAATCTAATTACATAATTATTTTTGGCGGATATACATCATAACTTAGATATATTTACCGCTCCCAGCGACTGTATCGACAAGTATGAATTTTGTTTAAGCTGTATTTTTATATTATTTTCAAATCAAAATATAAAATATATGGATTACTGAAAAAAGTTTGTGTGGTGATACGAGCAGATATAAAATGGATTCATTCTATATATATAGATGAGGTATTAGAGAAAATCGTGTAATTACTTTAGAAAATTAAATATATTAAGACTTTGCACTTTAATAAAGGATTGTTGTGCAGCTTGTAATGCAAATGAATATTGAGACAATTCCGTAATAGCGGTGCTGTAATCCAAATCTTGGATTTGGCTTAAACTGGTTTCAGCTAAAATTTTAAGTGTTTCATGATAACTTTTTTGACTCTCCACAATATTTAAACGGGCACCTACTTTAGCACGCGTTTGTAATAAAATTTCTTCGGCAAAAGCCAAATTATCGATACCTAACCCAATTTGATAGCTAAGGTGGATCGGATCACTGATAGTTTTGATGTTCGTAATAATATTTTTAATAGAGGTAAAAATATCTTGTGAACCCAAAGTTTCAAACGTAATACCAAAAATATCACCGGCATTAGGCAAGCCCGTAATATTCACCTTAACGCCATTAAATTCAATATCTTGACCTTGAACATAAGGGAGATTGGCAAAACCAGCTAAGGGTTGGGAAGGATTGGCATCATCAACAATATTATAAGTTGTGCCCCCAGCATTAAACACTATCGAATAGGTTTGATTGGTATCCGCAATGGTGCTAATGATAACAGGTTGAGATATAGCACCTGTTCCCGTATTGGTTGACAGCGCTGTCGTGCCTGCCATTAAGCCGGCATAGGCAGGATTTGCACCACCAATCGTGTATGCCTGATGAGAACGTAATGTAATTGTTGATTTTTGAACTTGATTCAATGCACCAGCAGTTAAATTAAAATTAGCAAAGTTGGCTGTTGACGTACCATTAGTTTGTAATTGAATATTTCTACCATCTGATGCAGTTAATATCAATGCCGTCCCGGCTCCGCCAGGTTGAGATACCGTGACACCAGTTTGTTCGGTCGCCGCATTTATTGCTGTGATTAAAGTCGCTTCACTGCCAATGGCATCGACAATGTCCACCCCATTAATGACAAGATTATTTGTGGCAACTGGATTTGGCGTGAAAACACCTAAATTAAAGGTATTACTATTGACCACAGCACGAACTTGATGTTGGTCATAAACATTATTTATCGCATTCGCGATGGCAATGGCACTCGCGGTTGCATCCGACGTGGAAACCCCATCGCTTTTGGTTGCCGGAATAGCAATATTGTTAATTTTTAAATCAACTGCACTTAAGGGATTTAGCGTTCCTGCATTCACCAAACCAGCCGCTACCGTGGTGAAAGTGGCCAAACCTTTATTTGCAACACCATTGACTCTATCAGTAGGAATATTGAAAAAAACTGCTTTGGCGGAATCCGTTACATTGACTAAAGAACCGCTACCAACAATGATGGATTTTTGTCCCTCATCGCCCTGAAATACATAATTACCATTGATATCACGGATGACAGCTTGTTTATCAATATCAAATCCTGAAAAGATATAGTCACCATTGGCATTTCGTGAATTGACCAAATCCAACAACTCATCTAAACGTTCTTCTAATTCAGCGGCAATTGAGTTTCGATCTAAATTCGTTAAGCTGCCATTACCCGCTTGGATCGTTAATTCACGCACTCTTTGATATATTTTTTCAATTGAATCTAAAACCGCATCTTCATATTCTAAAGAATTGGAAGCAACATCAATATTACGTTGATATTGTTGAATCATACTGGTTTCATGCCTTAAATTTAAGGCTTGTGTTGATCCAATGGGATCATCAGACGGTTCTAAAATACGCTTACCCGTTGAAATTTTGGCCTGAATATTATAAAGCTGCGACTCTTGGTGGTTAAAATTAGTACCGGTTCTTTGATATAGGTCATTAGTTGAAATTCTCATCTTAACCTCTCATGACACCCAATAAGGCATCAAAAACACCTCTGGCTATCATAATAATTTGAGCCGCTGCTTGATAAGACTGTTGATATTGAAGCAAGTTAGTCGCTTCTTCATCCAAATTCACACCCGATACTTCATTTCTTCGCATCTGGAGAGAATTCATTAAACTTTGGTTGGAATCGACATTGATTTCAGCTTGCGCTGTTTGACTACCAAATTGGCCTACTAATTGCGAATAACTTTCTTGAAAAGTAGATGATTGATTCGCCATCGCTTTATCAAATTGTAAATTAACCAGATGAATACCATTACGGTTATCCCCGGCGGGATTATCATTAAATTGAATGTTAAATGTATCACCGGTATGCGGTATCCCTGATAAGCTTATTCGATAACCTGGATCATAAATATAAGTCGGATTGGGTCCAGGGGGCGTAGCATCAACAACAGAGGCAATCGGAAATACTTCATTTTGTAATAACGTGGGATCAAAGGTCTGATCAGGACCAATTTGAATTCCCGGTAAACCATTGGTCATGTCAAATACGCGATAGGTTGTATCTGAAATAAATTGAATGTGCACAGGGGGGGTAATTCTCCCTGCTTCTGAGAATGCATTGCCCAAAATCGTTGAAGTACTTTTGGGTAAACCACTGGGATTGGTAATTTCTACTAATGAAATTTTACCTGTCCCTTTATTGGTTAAATCTGCATCCACTTTAATCGGTGAAGCAACGGCAATTAAGGTGGGATCTTTTATTTTGAGTTCAAATTGCCGGGCCCCATCACGTGTCGGATGTAATTCGAATCTATCTCCAGCTTGGGCTGTTCCTGAAACTAATGTAACGGTAAAGCCAAAAGCGGAAATATTTGGGGTCAACGATCTGGAAATCAATCGATCGTCTTTCATCGTTTTTAAAGAATAATGTGTCCCATCAAAGAGTATCTCATAATCATCTGTTGTTAAACTCGGCGCTACTAAGGGTTGCATACCTGCCGTAAAACCGACTCCCGCAGGATTAATACCACCAATCGTAATAGATTGATCATTCTGTGAGGTTAATTTAACACTCGCTCTTTGGACCTTGTCTAAAGCACCCACTGCTGCCATATCGAAGTAAGCAAATTTGGCTGCAGCTGAAGCAGCTGTTTTGGTCAGTTGAATATTACGACCATCTTGCGCGACTAAGGTTATATTGAGATTGCCATCGCCATAAGCCATAACACCGGTTTGTGAAGATAGCGCGTTAATATCCTGAAGGAGCACAGCTTCACTTACTCCAGTTGAAAGGACACTGACACCATTAATTGCTAAGTTTCCAGCTGCTAGTGCTCCTGGTGTAAAGTTACCCAAATATAAGCTATTTTCTTGAGCCTGCGCATTAACCAAATGCTGGTTCGATTTTGCATTAATGGCATTACTGATGGCAATGGCACTACCCAAATTATCACTTGTGGATACGGTATCATTACTTAAAGTCGCAGCCGAAATACTAATACCATTAATTGTTAACATACCGCTTAACAACGGTGCCAACGTGCCTGCATCGACAATATTGGATGCCGTTGAATAGTTAATGACTGATTCCGCAGGTAAGGCGATAGGATCGATGCTCACGCTTAAAACAGCATTACCAGTGTTACCATCGCTCTTTTTCACCCTGTCCATACAAACAAAAGCATCATTAATATCATTAAACATCTCAATGCCCATATCGCCATTCAGATCAAGGCCTTTTTTATGCATTTCATTAAAAGTGCTGCCGAAAGATAAAGCAATACGTCCTAAGGAGTTTAACGCATCTGCAATAATGTTTTGTCGTACATTGATTAAACCGCCAATTTGACCGCCAGATAAGTTATCAGTAATCACTTGATCAAAATTGCCATTGCGGATAGCGATATCATAGACCGAAGCATCAAATTGATTTGGTTTGACCGCAAGAGTATTCACTTGAGTTCCCAAGACCAACATTTGACCATTACCGATAAAAACATCCGCTGAGCCATTATCATGATAGTTTACTGATACATTCACATGTTTCGATAAATCTAAAATGAGTTGGTCTCGTTGATCGAGTAGATCATTTGGTGCGGTAGCAAAGGATGAATTTCCGATGTTCATTAATCGATTATTAATTAAAGCTAATTGGGTTGAAATACTATTAATCTCACCCACATTTTGGGACAATCTCCCATTGATATTAGCGACTTCATTGGTAATTTGAGCCGACATTTGATTGAATCGAGATTGCAAAATCTGCGATTGTGCTAACAAAACTTGTCTTGCCGGTATGGAGCTTGGATCATTCGTCACTTCTTGAATCGCATTGAAAAACGTATTCATACCATCTGTGATACTACTAGAAGGATCTGAGAAAAAGTTATCAATACGATGGACGATATCATAATAGGATTCAGATTCATTTAAATTGGCTTGCTGTAAACGCATTGATTGCAAAATAAATTCACTGACAATTCTTTGTGTACCAATAACCGCAGAACCTGCACCCGAGAAGCCATTACCGACTTGTGACGAGGTTAAAGTACCAACGAGGGTTACTTGACGATTATAACCAGGAACATTGACATTGGAAATATTATTAGCAGTCGTATCTAATGACCTTTGCGCGGTCAGAAGACCCGATGTACCAATATTTAGCATGTCACCCATAGTTTAATCCTTCACTTCAACTGCATAGCATTAAATTGACTGATAACTTTCTTCTAACAGTTCGCTTTCATAAATAGAAATCACTTTTTCGGTATAGCGCGGATCGGTGGCATACCCTGCCCCTTGCAGTTCAGTCAAATACATTTTTGGCTGTTGTACATTTGCCAGTGCTTTTTCATAACGTGTCGATTTCAATAAATTCATGTAATCTGCAAAACTATCTTGGAAAGAAGCATAGGCTTTAAAGCGCGCATTTTGTTTTGATACAACATTATTTTCATATTCAAATGTTTGGGCATAAACATCATTACCCTGCCAATCTTTTTGCGCTTTAATTCCAAACAGATTATGAGAGCTTTCGCCTTGTGTGGTTTTGGCAATATGTTTACCCCACCCTGTTTCCAAAGCAGATTGTGCTAATAATAATTTAGGATCAATCCCAATAATTTTGGCTGCTTCCACAGCATAAGGTTTTAATTTGGTGACAAATTCTTTAATATTATTGATAATAATCGGATCTTGCGTGCTATCTGAAGGGATACTGATTGTCTGCTCAACCGAAGGTACTGGCATAGTAGTAACAGCCATATCTGGTTTAGTTTGCGAGTCATTCTTCTCTTTATATAAAACAGAATGCATGGCAGGATTGGTAGAGACAGTATCGATTGTATGGCTAAGTTGTTTGACAATAACCTCAGCCAAACCAATGCCACCGTTTTGCGACAATGACAATGACAATTGCTGATCTAACATATCATGATAGAAGTCTTCCGTGCCTCTATCATAAAGTTCTGATTTCATTGATTCATTCGCATCGCGCATGCTTTTAAGCACCAATTGCAAAAATACGGATTCAAGTTGTTTTGCAACAACGAGCAATGCTTCTTTATCATCTGGATCTGTTTTTTCATTCAACTTATTTAGGGAATGAATATCGTAATAATTGAAGGTATTGATATATTTAGTATCCATCTTATATTACCTCCAAATCTGCATTCAAGGCTCCTGCTTGCTTTAATGCCTCGATAATGGCAACTAAATCACTGGGTGCGGCACCTACTCTATTTACCGAATTCACAATCTGATCTAAAGAAATACCGGGTTTCAGTAAAAACATTCTCGCGTCTTGCTGATTGATATTGACGTCAGATTTAGGCGTAATCGTCGTAACGCCATTGGCAAAGGCTTGAGGTTGAGAAACTTGCGTATCTTCAGTTACTGTGACAATTAAATTACCATGGGCAACTGCGGCTGGCCCGACTGTAACATGCTTGCCAATCACGATAGTACCCGTTCTGGAATTAACTACAATTTTTGCCTTGTTTTCTCCAGGCACAAATTCCAACATTTCTAATCCTGAAATGAAGGATACCTTATCTGTGATATTTTCAGGGACATGCACCTTAATTGAAATCGCATCCAAGGGAACCGCCGTGCCCGGCCCCATAAATTGATTGATGCTTTCAGCTAATCTTTTTGAAGTGGTAAAATCTGCTTGATGTAAATTAAAAATAACCACATCAGAATGTGCAAAAGGGCTTGGCACCCCTCGTTCAACAATAGCGCCGTTGGGAATTCGCCCGACCACCGGTACATTGACCGTGATCTTAGAACCATCCTCCCCTTGTGCAGCTAAACCGCCCACCAAGATATCACCTTGTCCTACAGCATAGATTTGACCATCTGCTCCTTTTAAGGGGGCTAACAGCAAGGAACCACCCCGTAAACTCTTAGCGTTACCGATGGATGAAATGGTGATGTCGATCCTTTGGCCTGGTTTGGCAAACGGCGGCAAATCAGCATGGATAGCCACTGCAGCAACGTTTTTAATGGAAGGCACGATTGTGTTTGGGATCGTAACCCCCAACTTATTTAACATGCTCTTAAAAGATTGCTTGGTAAATAATTCCGTATCACCTGTGCCATCTAGACCAACCACCAAGCCATAACCAATTAATTGGTTACTGCGGATCCCTTGGATGACAGCGAGATCTTTAATGCGTTCAGCAAAAACTTGCTGGGCACATAGGCTGAGCAAACATAAACAAAGTATTTTTATCGTTAGTTTTTTCATTTAGATAGGCCACCATGGGTGCGTTAATATTTGCGTTAGCCAACCGGGTTTATTTGAATTGGCAAACCCACCTCTACCACTATAAGCAATTCTCGCATCTGCGATACGATTGGAATCAATCGTATTATCTGGATTGATATCATCCGGTCTGACAATACCGGAAAGCCGAATGTATTCATCGCCTTCATTAATACCGACCCACTTTTCGCCTTTTACATATAAATTGCCGTTGGAGAAAATTTTGGTAACCACGACCGTCACCGTACCAATCAATTTATTTTTCTGGTAACTGTCAGCAGTACCATTAAATTGGACGTTCCCCTCAATTTCAGCACCTAATCCCAGATTATCTGTTGTGGTTAATGGGATGGGTAATTGCTTTGGAAATTTCCACTGTGCATTTGCGGTTCCAAATATACTGGGTTCTGGTAAAGTATCCGTCGTTTGTTTTTGATATTTATTGTTAATGTTTTTAGAAGCATCGGTTTTTTCCATCAACATGACGGTTATCAAATCACCCACATTGTGCGCTTTAATATCTTCATACAGTGAAAGTCCTTGTTGTGGAAAATAAATTGAACCCATATCTGGTGTTAATTTGGGTTTTTGTTCTGGCATCACAGGCGCGAAATCGGGATCATTGGGGTGTGGTCGATAGGAAGTACAACCGACCATCACAATGACGGTTGCTATTATTATCATTTTAATCAACTTGATTAACATGTATTTTTTCCTAAATCGTTTGCGCTAAGAATTTAAGCATGCCGTCCACCGTTTCAATGGATTTGGCATTCATTTCATACGCTCTTTGTACTTCAATCAATCTGACTAATTCTTCAACGACATTGACGTTAGAAGCTTCTAATGAGTTTTGATAAATATTTCCCAACCCATTTTGTCCTGGTTGCCCGGTATTAGGAGATCCGCTTGCAGCTGTTTCGATATATTCGTTTTCCCCAATCGGTTGTAACCCTGTGGGGTTAATAAATTGAGCAGTTTGAAGCGTACCGATTTGCGAAGGAGCCACGTTACCTTGTACTAAAGCGGAAACAATCCCATCGGTACCCACCGTAACACTTAAGGTATTGTTGGGCACAGTAATGGTTGGTTGTAATAAATAGCCATTGGCTGTAACCATTTGTCCTTGGCTATTCAGCTGAAAAGCGCCTGCACGCGTATAGGCGATGGTGTTATCAGGTCTTAAAACTTGAAAGTAACCAGCACCATTGATAGCAAGATCTAACGGGTTCTTAGTGGGCATTAATGTGCCTTGAGAATGCAATTTCTGCGTGGCAACGGTGCGCACACCAGTACCGAGCATTAACCCTGAAGGTAACTCTGATTGCTCTGAAGAGGAAGCACCTGGTTGTCTGATATTTTGATAATAGAGATCTTCAAAAACAGGTCTATCTTTTTTGAAGCCATTAGTGCTCACGTTGGCGAGATTGTTCGATATCACATGAACATCGGTATTTTGAGCATCTAATCCGGTAACGCTGACCCACAGTGCTGGATGCATGAATTTATCTTCCTTTTTTAACTCATCTGAATGACAGTTAAACCTTCTTTATCGTTTTCTTGTGCCGTTAACATCATTTTTAATTGAATTTCATATTCGCGCGCCAGTGTTATCATGCGGGTAATGGCATCAACTGCATTCACATTACTGGCTTCTAAAAAGCCTGACGTTACTTGGACTGTGCTATCGGGATCGGTTCCCTTTTGGCCTTTCACACGTATTAAACCATCTTCGCCTTTGGCTAAATTATTCACATCTGGATTGACTAATTTAATTCGACCAATCACCGCTGGCATATTATTGGTAGAATTTAATGGCACAATGCTAATCGTCCCATCCCCGCCAATATCAATTTTTTGGCTTGGAGGAATAATGATAGGACCACCATCACCCAGAACTGGCAGATTGTTTAAAGTACTTAAAAGCCCGTCTTGATTGATTTGCAACATACCAGATCGGGTATAAGCTTCACTGCCATCTTCTGCTTGCACAGCTATCCAGCCTTGGCCTTTCACCGCAATATCCAAATTTCTGCCAGTGGACAATAAAGTGCCGGGCCTATAATCTGTGGCTGGCGAATCCGCTGTGACAAATGCTCTGGTATCAAAGGAATTGGTTTTGACAGGTGAACTCATCAACTGAACCAGATCGCCTTTAAAGCCAATGGTATTCACATTGGCCAGGTTATTGGCATGCACCCGTTGTGCGTTCAGCATTTGTTCAGCACCTGACGATGCGATATAAATCATTCCATCCATGGAAACCTTCTTCCTTTAATTTTATCTCATATTAATAATGGTTTGTGTTGCTGCGTCGGCAGTCTTAATCGTTTGCGCGTTTGCTTGGAAGTTCCGTTGCGCGATAATTAAGGCTACCAGCTCGTCGGTTAATTCCACGTTTGAGTTTTCCAAAGCACCCGATTGAATTACCCCTAAGTCTGCCGTACCGGGTGCACCAATCAGCGCTTGACCGGATGAGAAGGTATCAGTCCAGCTGGTATTACCTGCTGGGCTTAAGCCTTGAACGTTACCAAAGTTTGCAAGCGCAACTTGGCCTAAGGCGATGGATTGACCGTTACTGTATTTCGCTAAAATTATCCCTGAGCTATCGATATTCACCCCGGATAAACGACCGGTTGAATAACCATTTTGACTTAAAGCCAATACGGAGAATGGTGCACCGTATTGCGTAGATGAAGCAAAGTTAATAGCGACTGCTTGCGGACCTGATGCACCACCGGTAGGTGTCCAGTTCGCAATGTTAATCACATCGGAGTTGGTTTGAACAATACCGGCAAGAGGTCCTGAAACTAGCCCAGCATGAGTGGGGTTATTGCCAGAAACAACAATTCCCTGATTACCACCGATTGCCATACTGAATGTGCCTTTTTGGACTTTATTTAAAGCCGTACCACCATTCAAATTAAAATTGGCAAAGCTGGCACCGGTTGCTTGCGTACCATCGGTTGTTGCTTGAATATTTCTACCATCCGCAGCTGTGAGAATAATGGCTGTGCCGACACCGCCCGGTTGTGATCCCACAACCCCTGTGGTAGGAGTTTGACCATTGATCAAGCCCAGTAATTGTGTTGCGTCACCATTCACACCCACAATTGGCACGCCATTGATAGCAAAATCGCCTGCACTTAAATCACCAAAGGTGGGAATGCCAAGATCATAGATTGTGGAATTGACTGTCGCTGTAACACCATGATAAAGGGTATTCGTGTTGATAGCGGCAACCATCGCGATTGAGCTTGCGGCGTTATCGGTAGTTGAGACAATATCAGAACTTGCCGTGGTCGCATCAACCGGCACCCCGTTAATAATTAAATCATTTAAGCTCAATCCCGGTAATGAACCAGAGTTGGCTACAGCTGTCGTATTGCTGTCGATAGGGCTGGCACCATAATAGTTTGGGTGAACGGTCGGGTTATTGACCACATAACCACCCGCTGAGTTAAACACCACGGTATAGGGTGCAGCTAATTGACCTGGCCCGTATGGGAGAGGAGGAACCCCAACAGGAGGCGTAGCTGCGGTTGGCGTCACATCGGTACCATCAATACCGACGTACACGCGCCAAGTATTTTGTTGATGTGCTTTAACGAAAAAGCTGGTTAAAATGTGTGAATTACCCAAGCTGTCATAGATTGTTGTTGAAGTAGAAGTATTAAACGTACTGGGATCTGGGGGTTGGCTTGGGGTAAACCCTGTTACGAAAGTAGAACTGGGTGGAGTTGCTGTTGCATCTAAGTTTACGTTAACGTTCACACCACTGGTTGGTTGGGGCGCTAAGTTCGCATTACTTAATCTTAAATCCCCTTGCGCACCCGTAATATTACCGGAATTATCGGCTAAAAAACCTTGTAATCGATTATTCAAGTTATTGACGACGTAACCATTTTTATCAACACCGAAAGCGCCAGCTCTGGTAAAAGAAATGGCGCCATTATTACTTAATAAGAAAAAACCTTTACCACTGATGGCTAAGTCTAAGTTGTTATCGGTAAATTCGATTTGGCCTTGGGAAAATTGTTGCGCTACTGTTGCCAACACCACACCAGAACCGATTGCCGTACCACCAGAACCACCGGCAGCACTCGCATAAATATCGGCAAATTCACCACGAGATTCTTTAAATCCGGTGGTACTAACGTTAGCAATATTATTACTGATGATACTTAGGTCATTGGATGTTGCTTTTAAACCACTGAGGGCGGCGTTAAAATCCATGATTTATCCTCTTTATCCTTAACTTATTGTTTTAATATCGTCTATTGAAACTTTACCAAATCCATTGACGTTCAATGTAATTGGTTGACCATTTTTATTAATCGTAACGCTATCGACGTTCGAAGAAATATAGGTTTCAAAGTTTTTAGGTTGACCATCAACGGTCGCTTTAGCAACAAACTGATAGACGCCTGAGGCAACAGCATTGCCATTATCATCTAACCCATCCCAGACAAAGGAAAGATCACCCTTTTGAGCGGAATTGATTTGATAGGTTTTAACAACTTGGCCTGTTTCGTTGCGAATTTCTAAGGTTAAATCGGAAACCGATTGCGGCAGATCAATTGCACCGGTCATATTGCTACCTTGAGAATAAATGCCTGCCTCTGCTTTTACATGTACTTTTTTGCCAACTAACGAAGTGGCTTGCAAAGCTTGGGTAGAAGTTAAGGTATCTGCCATTTTGTTAAAGGTGCCTTCCATATTTTTAATACCTTCAACAGTACTAAATTGGGCAAGTTGGCCTAAGAATTCAGAACCATCTTGTGGTTCTAAGGGATTCTGATGTTTAAGCTGAGCTACAAATAATTGTAAGAACTCATCTTTATCCGTTTTATTTTTCTCAGACATCACTGGACTATGTAGCCCAATTTCGCTGAGATTTAGCCCTTGAATACTACTATCACTCATAAATCACCCTTTCTATTTTCCGATATTCAATGTATGTTGCATCAGTTCTTTTGCATTATTCAGCATTTGTACGCTGGTATCATACGAACGAGATGCCGAAATCATATCTGCCATTTCTTGCACAATGTTGACATTCGAAATATAAATAAACCCATTTTTATCTGCTTTCGGATGGCTGGGATCATATTTCATTTCTAAAGGTTTGGTGCTTTGAATAATTTCATCCACCTTAACCCCTCTTGCTGCGGCGCCATTTTCAATGTCATCATTTTCTCCTAACGTCGAAACTGAAAAAACAGGATGTCTGGCGCGATAGGTTTCATCGGCGCTGCTGCTGACACTATTGGCGTTGGCCATGTTACTGGCAATGGTATTTAGACGAATGCTTTGCGCACTCATGGCCTGACCTGCGATATCAAAAATTCTAAACATGCTCATTTTTATTCGCCTCTAATCGCTGTCATTAAATTTTTAACGCGGTTATCTAAAAACCGCATACAAGCTATATAACGAATGCTATTATCCGCCAAATTGGCTCGTTCGATATGCGTATCAACTGTATTTCCATCTAAGGAAGTCTGCATTGGAATCCGATATTTCAAATTAAATTCAGTGATCCCGGTTGAATCTTTGATGTGATTCGCATTGGTTGCTAATAATTTTCCGGAATCATTTTGTACAAGCTCCGCCATAACTGCTTTAAAATCAATGTCTTTAGCTTGATATCCTGGGGTGTCGGCATTGGCTAAGTTACTCGCCAGCACTTCTGATCGCTGTGAGCGCAACTGTGCTGCTTGTTCATGGATCCCGAAGAAACTATTCAACGTCATTTTTGTTCACCTTTATAAAGACGTTTAATGATGAGCAACTTCAGTGCCAATTTTAAAATGCGATAAAAATCATATTCTTATTAATATTTTTTACTGAAACGCCCCATTTTATACGGCAAGAATTTTCCTCTTTAGCAATCCTTTGCCTTTGAATATTTACAGCAAAGGGGTCAAGTATACCCGCGACCCTAGTTGGCAAGAGAAAGGGTATTTTTCAGAAACTAGGGTCGCGGGTATACTTGACCCCTTTACCTTGGCACAAAGTATGCTTGGTAATAACTATTCATTTAGTCTTGTCATTCTTTTGACATAAAATGAGATGCGATATGTACAGATCTGGTTTGGTGCTGACAATTTTTTGTCACTGGTATGCGCCTATTTTACAGGCCGACGAGATGCAATCTTTGCCAATGATTGAAGATGCTGTTCAGCAATGTGCTCAAGATGCGCTGATTGCGCACAGTCAATCTGATAGTGAATTTAAAATCAATGTTGGTCAGCTTGATCACCGCTTGCGCCTTGCAGCATGTGAATCTCCCTTAACAACTGAAGTCGAGTATGGGCAAACCAATCCTAAAAATATGATCATTAAAGTGAGCTGTTCTCATCCGCAACGCTGGACACTCCGCGTGCCTGTTAAAGTCCAAAATTTCCAGACTGTGGCTGTTGCTTCGCGTCAAATCATGAAAGACGAATACATTTCGGAAACCGATCTCAATATGGTAAAACAAGATATTTACCAGCTACCACCGGGCATTTATGTGAGTAAAGAACCGATTATCGGTTTAGTGGCACAAAGAACGATCCCTATTGGCACATTGTTTAAGCAAACCATGCTAAAGCAACCAACCTTAGTCAAACGGGGCGAAGTCGTTAAAATTATTGCGCATGGCAAAGGTATTTCTGTCGAAGCTTTAGGCGTTGCCTTCAGCGATGGTACCAAAGGTCAAATGGTGCGCGTTAAAAACTCGCGTACCCAAAAAATGGTTGAAGGCACCGTACAAGATGTCGGCGTCGTTTCTATTCCCATATAAATAGGCACATTTATTTGATATTCATGGAGTTGATGATGACTATAGAAATTGATAATAACCTTTTATCCCAATCCAGTGTATTGACCAATGAAGTTAAAAAAAGTGATCCCGCTTTGGGACAAGCCAAAGCCAAAGTGCAAGTGAATGAAGAATCAACCATCAAAGAGTCTTCCTTAACTTTGCAAGCAGTTCATGAAAAAATGGCGCAGACACCCATTGTTGACAGCACTAAAGTTGAAATGATTAAGCATAAAATTGCCAGTGGTGAACTTGATATTTTACATGCAAAAGCACAAGACAGCGCGCTGCGTATTGCAGAAAAAATGCTAAATTTAGAAGAAGACTTATTTTCCAGCAAACGCTAAGTGAGGATGAGGTTTTATGATTACCAAGCCACCAGCAGATCAATTTGAAATTCATTTGGAAAACTTGCGAACCTCTTTACAATCATTTTATGATATTTTAATTGAAGAAAGAGATATTCTGGAAAAAAACAAGCTCGATCTATTAGAAAACCTATTGAATACCAAACAAGGTATCATCCAACAAATACAAGGGTTTTTCCAACAATATCAACCTTTATTCACCAATCAAACCATGACCGAAGGTAATATGCTGGAAATTATTAGCCAATACCCTGCTATTACTTGCAATAAATTGCTTAAACTTTGGAATGATATTAAAAACCTGCTGCAATCCTGCGAACGCAAAAACTTAGCCAATGGGGTTACCATAACCACCATGAAGAATTACAACGATGCCCTTTTACGGTTAATCACCAAACGGCCAGCAGAAATGGCCTATACCAATTTAAACAAAAAATTTAATGTTGGCATCTCGACAAGAGAACATAAAGCATGAAAAGCTTTAAATGGCTATCACGGTTTTATCGAAAAAAGAAACCAATGCAGTCGCTTGTGCAAGAACAAGTACAAAATCAAGTCAACGATGAAATTCTATATGATTTAAAAAACAGCCGTTCCCCTTTATCTATTACTTTTTTAGATGTTAAAGATCCTTTTGTGAGCATTCTTTTAGATATCGATGTGAATCGCCAATTTTTAGTAATTGATGAGATTAACGCTTCCTTAGGACATCGTCTTGCCTGCAAGGGCGAAGTATTTACTGTTTCAGCCACTCACAAGGGTGTTCCTTTACTGTTTCACACCAAAGTGATGGATCATAGTCAAATCAACGGAATAAGTTTTTATCGCGTCCCCTTCCCCAGAACGATTGACTATATGCAAAGACGGATCACTTCACGATTTGCAGTGCCATTTGATGTGAACTTAATTGCTGATTTTCTCTTGCCTAAAAAACCCTTGATTCGGGCGAGCATCATCGATATTTCATTAACCGGGATCCGGATCAGCATTCCTCATAACGTTAAAAGTATTGTCGATAGCCTTCATAAAATTGAATATTGCCGAATTCTTTCGCCATTTTTCCCAGCTCATGCTTTTTCGCTGGAAGTAAAATTCGTTCAATACATTCAAGGCAAGCAAAAAACCGTGGTCGGTTGCCAATTTGCCCAATTGGATAATGTTGGGTTAAAGTTCCTGTCGCAATTGGTGACGCGATTACAGCCTTTAACCAGAACTATTTAAATTTAGCCATTTAACTTATATAAACTGCATGGCGCATTGAAAACCGCCATGATAAAATGCCTTTCATTATTTCAAGCGAAGTATTCCCATGCATACCAAAAAACATATAGAAGACATTGATTTAAAGCCATACCAACCCTTTGGTATTCCTTTATTAAAGCTCCTTTTTGGCTTAACCCTCATTTCCCTCTTTATCGTTGCGACTTACGAATTCTTCTTTTAAAACAGAATCTTAGCCTCGGTGGCACAGTGGATAGCGCGGCCCCCTCCTAAGGGGCAGGTCGCAGGTTCGATTCCTGCCCGAGGCGCCATACTACGCTCGCTTCGCGAGCTTCGTATGGCAGGCCATTTTGACCGACATCTTGTCCACCGAAGCTTCTGAGCGTAAGTGGAAGCTTCTTAGCATAGGCGGACCCTGCCAGAATAGCACCCATTTTCTAAGCATGGTGCCCGTCCGTTTCGCGGATAGACTTGTCCCTTTTGATTTGGTTTTAATAACAAACCTTTGTTCCTAATTTTACGTTTGCCGCAAATGTATTCAGTTCTTGTTCTGTAACCACCCCGCGCATCGCTAGACCACCTAATATCGAAAAAGCCGCCAGAGTTGATTTTCCAGAATTAAATTCATCAAACGTCTGCTGGGTAGCCGCCTCAATTTGAGAAAAGGCCAATGGGGAAAGACCTGTTGATGGCACGGTTATGAAACAATTTTTATCCCTAATTATTCCACCTGATACGCAGCTGATTTGCTTATTATTGAGTTTGAGCATAGGAACCCCTTATTTCTTAACTAACTAACAAACTGAATAAAATTATATCCACGATGGAATAAAAATGCAAATTTAACCTGAATTTATCAGAATATTTTATTTTAACGGAGCATTTGTTACACACTTTTTTCTTTGGCAACACTGTCAACTACTGAGCGAAAGTCTTTAAGGTGTGCGATGATGATGAAAGGAATATTGTATTCACTGTGTAGGACTAACATGAATGAATTAAATTCAACTGAACAACGTCTAGTAACGGGCGGCTCTTACGAAGAATTACTTATCGCTGCTGAATGAAGGAATGAAGGGGTCAAGTCTTTACATTTGACATAATGTTAAACCACATCAATGTTTTTTAGAATTAACTTTCAATTTTGAGTTCTCAAATGTCAAGACTTGACCTCTTCTTTAAAGGAACTCTTATGAGTAAAACCTTTAAAGTGGGGCGTGACGCAAAAAATGGCAAGTTTATAACTGTCAAAGAAGCCCAACGCCGTAAAAGTACTGCGATCGTGCAAAAGATCACGATGAAAAAGAAGTAGCGTTTAGCTAATTCTTTAGTAACAAGCGCCACCTCACTACTTAAAATCATCACTCGTGATTGTATATTTGGCTTGATCTTATTACTTTTTAAAGCTCAGCAATCTATCAACCATCATCTCAATTCTCCTCACCCTCTCATCCGCTCCCGATCCATAAGGCGCCAAATGACCTGGCAAAGCGTCTCTAAAATCAATCTTACTTCGATAATCATTAAATTTCTGAACCAAATATGATTTTAAATCAGGTTCTGAAGCAGTTATCTCATCTAAAATTGATACTCTTCCATCCAATAAAGTAACAACATCTTCTAAATCATGACTGCCGTAAAAATCTTGTTCGCCTCTTCCCTCAAAGGCTTCAATCTTGGTGGCTAAAAAATAAGGTGCTGTGATTAATAAGATATTCAATTTAGGTTTTAGGAAATAAGGCTGTGCGTTTTTTATCGCAGCTTTATACCAAATGTTACTGAAACCTAATATTTTTGGATCGATAGGCATAACATCAAGCGATATACCATCAATCGTCCAGCGACATATTACATTGGAATCTGTATCATTGTAAAAACCCTGCTCTCGAAGTGATTCTTCTATTTGGGAGAAAGGACCGTAGCCATACACTTCAACGATAGTGTCAACATCTTGGGTTACCCTTGGTTCTAGAGGATAGGTTTTATCAAGCAACAGCTCAACAATGCTGCCACCCACAAATACAAATTGCTTTCGCAAAGGTCCTAGCCTATTAGCAATATGTGTCACCAAAGGAATATTACTCACTTCTCATTTTCCTTGCTTCTTTCTTGCACTTCATCGAACTTCTCTATCAATAATTTCTGCGCCATTTTTTTCTCTCTGGCGCGCCCAATGCGAAGTGCGTCTATCAATACCAAGATTTCTTGTAAATTCTCATCAGGAAACAACGAGAGCGCTTTAGGCACATTTTTATGTAAGGGCTCTAATGTCACTCCTCGGCTTTTACCCTGCGCGTAAGGCCAAATGGGGATCGGATCCTTGCCAAGGGTAATCTCACTGCTCAAGGGTTTTGCGGCATAAGCCGTCGGCATACCAACGGATAGCTCCCCTGTCTTAGCGGGAAAGCAGTATGGCATCCCTGAAAGAACAAACTCTTTCATCGCCGCATATATGGGATAAGGCTTACCATCGCGTAATGTGAATAAATTACTTTCTATCAGCTGTTTAATGGCAGAGTTAACCTGGGAACTAGACACACAAAGCTCTCCTGCAATGCCCATTTGAGTCCAATCCTTTTTTGAGGTTAGAATTTTGAGCCCAATAAGCATATCAATGGGTTTTAACATTTGCCCTCCTATTTACTAAAGATAGCACATTCTATATTCTGGAATCTAGAATAAAGAATAAAAACAAATGCTTTATTTATCAATGAGTTACTAATTTGATAGCTTAAAATATCGTATATTTAAATGCTAAATGGTTGAAATAATGGGAAATTTATGGACTCTAACACAAAAAGCCAAAGTGCAATTTTCATGTTTTTATTACACTTTGTCTTTTAAGAAATGGTGAAGGGGTCAAGTCTTGACATTTGACATTTAAAATTCAAAGTAGCTTTAAAAGTGACAACAATAAAAACAACAACACATTTTCAAAATTAGGAGTGTTAAATTTCATGACTTGACCCCTTCATCAAATTTATTCTTTATATTCAGCCGATATATCATACATAGCCACAATCAGACGGCTCTGGCAGCGGCTTGGGGTCATGGCTGCCCATCGATGCTATATGGCCATGGTTATAACTTGATTTGTTTCCATACTCACTACAGCAAGCCATTACAAACCTACCTACAATTATCTATAAGGATAACTACATTCAAAGTAACAACTAAATAAATAAACAGGAATTTGTGGTGGTTCATAGCTTAGAAACATTTTTTAACCCCAGCTCTATAGCGGTCATTGGCGCCAGTGAAAAGCTTAACTCCGTTGGGATGAAGATCTTTAAAAATCTCATTGAGGGGGGATATTCTGGCGCTATTTATCCGGTTAACCCTAAACACAAAACTGTGCTGGGTAAAACAGCAATACCTTCAGTTGAAGATATAACCTTACCGGTTGATCTTGCAGTCATTGTTACACCAGCTGCCAGAACACCAGATATTCTCAATCAATGTGCGAATAAAGGAATACATCATGTCATTATCATATCAGCGGGCTTTAATGAAACTGGTGAGGAAGGGGCTCAATTAGAACGAAAGATTAAAGAAATTGCATCCAAACACAACATACATATTCTGGGACCTAATTGTTTGGGGATGATGCTTCCTCATCTCAAACTAAATCTTACCTTTAGGAACTCCATAGTCATACCAGGCAATATTGGGGTGATTTCACAATCAGGTGCTATTCTGTCTTCAATTTTAGATTGGGCTGTTGCAAGAAATATTGGTTTTTCTTCCTTATTTTCTATAGGTAACGCTATTGATCTCGATTTTGGCAATATTCTAGATTATCTCGCATTGGACTCACATACTCAAAGTATATTGTTATACATTGAGAGTGTACACAATGCACGACGTTTTATGAGTGCTTTACGTGTTGCAGCAAGTAAAAAGCCTGTCGTCGTAGTAAAAGCCGGCCGTGAAGGGCAAGGCTCGCGCGCAGCCACAACGCATACCGGTGCCCTTATTGGCTATGATGATGTTTTTGATTCTGCACTAAAAAGAGCTGGCGTGGTACGAGTTACCACTATCGAACAATTATTTACTGCTGCTGAAATATTATCTAAAAATTTTCAAGTAAAAGGTAATCGTTTAGCTATAGTCACGAATGGTGGCGGCGCAGGTGTCATGGCGGCCGATCAATCCTCACGTTCGGAAATTACAGTTGCTAAGTTGAGTGAAAGTACAATAACTTCTCTTGATAAGGTTTTACCCAAATTTTGGTCACGTCAGAATCCTGTTGATATTTTGGGAGATGCCTCTCCCAAACGATATTGTGACGCAATTACAACATGTTTGGCGGATCCCAATGTTGATGGTTTATTAGCTATATTGACTCCGGTTGCTATGTCGCAACCAGATGAAGTCGCTAAAGAAATTATTGCCATTGCACAAAAAAATGAAAAACCTATTTTAACTTGCTGGTTTGGAGAGCAACAAGTAAAGTCAGCCCGTAATTTATTTTCTTCAAATAATATCCCTTCATTTTCCACTCCCGAGTCAGCTATTGAAGCTTTTTCCTATCTAGCAAGCTATCACCATAATCAGCAGTTATTAATGCAAATCCCCGCTCCTATACCATTTCAAAGTAAAGGCGACAGTGTTGGTTCTAAGATGATCATTGAATCCGCGCTTGCCGAAAATAGAAAAGTATTAACATCCATTGAATCTAAAGCTATTTTATCCGCTTTTGAAATCCCCACTACGCTTACGATAGAGGCGCGTACTGCAAATGATGCCTTAATTGCTGCTGAATCATTGGGGTTTCCCGTGGTGATGAAAATTAACTCACCAGATATTACACATAAGCAAGATGTGGGTGGTGTTCAAGTTAATATCACGAATGCACAAGCAGTTCGAGAACTATTCAAAAAGATGATTGAACGCGCTAAAGAATTACAACCATCGGCGCGGATTTTAGGTGTCACTATTGAACATATGCGTAAAGAGCCTAACGATAGAGAATTAATGATTGGGATATTTAAGGATCCCACTTTTGGCCCAGTTATCTCTTTTGGTACCGGGGGAACTATTGTTGAAATCATTAAAGATCGTGCTGTTGCTTTGCCGCCTCTTAATCGGTACATAGCTGAAAGCTTAATTAGCCAAACAAAAATATCCAAACTCCTCGATAAGTTCCGCAATATGCCAAAAGTTCAAATGGAAGCGGTTATTAGTATTTTACTAAAAGTATCAGAAATAGTCTGTGAACTACCGCAAATAACAGAGATGGATATTAACCCGCTTATTGTCAATGAACATAGTGCAATTGCAGTAGATGCGAGAATTGTGATTGATTTCACTACACCAGCCTTAACTCCTTATGAGCATATGGCTATTCATCCGTATCCAACCTACTTAATTAAACAATGGCAATTAACCGACGGCACAAATATCTGTATTCGCCCTATCAGACCAGAAGACGCAGAATTAAATCAGGAATTTGTACGACAACTCTCCTCAGAATCAAAATATTTTCGATTTATGGGCAGCGTTAAAGAGCTCTCGCTTTCTACTTTACTTCATTTCACACAATTAGATTATGACCGTGAAATGGCGCTAATAGCTTCAATTTTACAAGATGGACAAGAAAAATGCATAGGCGTTACACGATACATAATAGATCCTAACAAAGAAACGGCTGAATTCAGTATTGCAGTATCAGATGAATGGCAAGGTAAAGGGATAGGAAGCACACTATTAATTAATTTATTAAATGTGGCAAAAATTAAAGGCGTAAAACTATTGCAAGGTATAATTCTTGCTAATAACCAAAATATGAAAAAATTAGTAATAAATATGGGGTTTTCTATTAAACCTGATATTGATAAAAACTTAATCATCGCTGAGAAAAAAATGGATGAATAATAGTTTTTCTCATCTAGGCTTAAGCACTGCAGAGGCGATAGAAAAGCTTAAAAAAGATGGGCCAAATACTCTGCCTAGCAAAAATAAACGCACTGTATTTGTCATTGCTGTAGAAACGTTGCGCGAACCTATGTTTCTTTTATTATTGTTAGCAAGCATAATTTATCTATTCATCGGAGAGTTACGCGAGGGATTAAGTTTATTTGTTTTTGTAAATCTGATCATCGTTATAAAACTATACCAAGAAGGTAAAACTGAACGAGCTTTAGAGGCATTAAGAGATTTATCGAGTCCCAGAGCGCTTGTGATTCGAGATGGACACTTAGTGCATATTAGTGGCAGCGATGTTGTTAAAAGTGATGTTATTCTTCTAAAAGAAGGCGATAGAGTACCTGCAGATGGGAGTCTTATCTCGTCAAACAATTTACAAATTGATGAATCCCTGCTTACAGGGGAATCAGTACCAGTTAATAAAATTGCCTCAACTACAGCCATGGCTACGCTCCTACCCCCACCAGGAGGAGACAATTTACCTTTTGTTTACTCTGGGACTCTGGTAGTAGCAGGTCAGGGAACATTTCTGGTAAAAGCAACTGGCATTAATACTGAAATGGGTCGCATTGGTATTGAATTACAATCTATTGAAACTGAAATATCTCCCTTACAAAAACAAACAACTTCTCTCATAAAAATATTGGCTGTTATTGGATTATTATTTTGTATTCTGCTGATTTTAATTGATGGATCAATGCATGGAAATTGGTTGAAATCCACCCTCCTTGGAATTGCTCTTTTGATGTCAATGATACCAGAAGAATTTCCGGTAGTTCTCACTATTTTTCCCGCCTTAGGTGCATGGCGACTATCCTCAAAGCAAGTACTCACTCGACGTATCTCCGCCATTGAAACATTAGGCTCAACATCTGCACTGTGTGTAGATAAGACTGGTACAATAACACAAAACACTATGATAGTTTCAGAACTATGGGTAAATAATAGGCTTTACAATGTTAATAATTTAGATAAAGAATTTTCTGAACCCTGTCGTTTGTTAATTGAATACGCAATTTTAGCAAGCCAAGTTCAACCTTTTGATCCGATGGAAAAGGCATTTCATCATTTAGGGAAACGCCATTTAAGCGAGACTGAATGCTTACATTCAAATTGGAGACTTGTGCATGAATACGCACTTACACCTGAACTATCTGCCATGTCTCATATCTGGAATATTGATAACGATGATCACCATATTATAGCCGCAAAAGGTTCGCCAGAAGCTATTATGGATCTTTGTCATATGCATACCGAGGTTAAACAACAAATATTATTAGTGCTAAAAAAAATGGCCGAACACGGGCTACGCATCCTTGCTGTTGCTAAAGGAACTCATTCAGGAAACAATTTTCCGAAAAATCAGAATGACTTAACCTTTACTTTTATAGGTTTATTAGGGCTTTCCGATCCACTTCGAGAAGGGATCCCTCAAGCCGTACAAGAATGCCATGAAGCTGGAATACGAGTCATCATGATTACGGGGGATTACCCCTTAACAGCAAAAGCAATTGGATCGCAAGCCGGACTCTCTTCAAATGAAATTTTAACAGGTGATGAATTAAAGCGCTTGACTGATGAAGAACTTCAAAACAGAATCCAATCCACGAGTATATGCGCCCGCATCACACCAAACCAAAAATATCGGATTGTTAAAGCTTTGAAAGCAAATCATCAAATTGTTGCAATGACTGGTGATGGTGTAAACGATGCCCCCGCACTCAAATCTGCTCATGTCAGTATTGCCATGGGTAACCGAGGGACCGATGTTGCACGTGAAGCCTCTACATTAGTGCTACTTGATGATAATTTTGCATCAATCGTAAATGCAATTCGATCGGGTAGACGTATTTTTGATAATATGCAAAAGTCTATGGCCTTTATCTTAGCTGTGCATGTTCCGATAGCAGGAATTGCTCTTTTTCCAATTCTATTTAGTTTGCCTCCTGTGTTTTATCCTTTACATATTGCTTTAATAGAGTTGATTATTGATCCTACTTGCTCCATTACATTTGAAAATGAGCCTGCAGAAAAGAATTTAATGAAACGCCTACCGCGAAAATTGCAGGATTCCATTCTAAATAAAAAAACGATTTTTTCAGCATTGCTGCAAGGGATTGGCGTACTCGTTATTACGTTATCAATATACGTTTTTTCTTTAAAGATAATGACTGAAAATGAAGCACGAACATTTACTTTTTCTAGTTTAGTGATATCAGATTTAATGCTTATTTATTCTAATCGTTCACGCACAAAATCTATTCTAAAATTGCTGACAATACCTAATAAAGTATTATTCATAATAACTGTAACAACGGTTGCAATTCTATTATCAACAATTTATTTACCCTTTTTTGCAAATATTCTTCATTTCTCACCGCTTACAATGAATCATCTGCTATTAAGCATAAGTGGCGGAGTGATATGTATCCTTTGGTTTGAAATGTTGAAAATAGTTTTTCGCAGAATATGAATTGTTATGGGAAAAAGGATTAGTTCATGAAATTAACTTTTTTAGGCGCAACTGAAACAGTAACTGGTTCTAAATATCTATTAACCTATGATTCAAAGAAAATCTTAATTGATTGCGGCTTATTTCAAGGGTACAAAGAATTACGACTTAGAAATTGGCATAAGCTCCCTATTGACCCTAAAGAAATTGACGCAGTGATCCTAACACATGCGCATATTGATCATTCTGGATATTTACCAATATTTATGAAAGATGGATATACTGGGCCTATTTATGCCACAAAAGGAACTAAAGATCTCTGCTCTATCATGTTACCCGATAGCGGTCATATTCAAGAAGAAGACGCCTTTAGAGCCAATAAATATGGCTATTCAAAACATAAAATAGCACTTCCTCTTTATACGAAATTAGAAGCAGAAAACGTTTTAAAGCAATTTGTTGCGATTGAATTTAATGATCCGTTTAAGTTAGATCACAATTGTCAATTTACCCTATTTCCAGCCGGGCACATTCTAGGCGCTTCTATTGTAGAAATTAAAGTTCATAATAAAAAAATTGTATTTTCAAGTGATCTTGGGCGACGTAATGATCCTATCATCTATGAGCCAACAAGAATTGAAAGTGCGGATTATATTATTGTAGAGTCAACCTACGGCAATCGTTTGCATGAAAAAACTTCTCCTTTCAACAAATTAAAAAATATTATTGTTAATACTGCCAAACGTGGAGGCACATTAATCATTCCTGCTTTTACTGTTGGTCGAGCTCAAACCGTTCTTTACTATATCCATCAACTTAAATTAAAGCATGCCATTCCTGATATTCCTGTTTTTGTCGATAGTCCCATGGCCACCAAAGTAACCCATTTGCTTGAACATTATGTAGGCGAACATCGTCTCAGTAAAAAAGAATGTCACGATGTAAGTCAAACCGCCACCTATATATCGACTGTTGAAGAATCTAAACAAATTGATAATTATGCAATGCCAACTATTATTATATCCGCAAGTGGTATGGCTACAGGGGGACGTGTTTTACATCATTTAAAAGCATTTGCTCCATATCCAAAAAACACGATTTTATTTACCGGTTTCCAAGCGGGAGGAACGCGTGGTGCAAGAATGCTCAATGGCGAATCCGAAATAAAAATTCATGGACAAATGATCCGAGTTAATGCAAAAGTTGAGAATTTAGACACCATCTCAGCACATGCCGATTATGAGGAAATGCTTTATTGGTTATCTCATTTTAAACAAAAGCCAAAATCTGTTTTTATCACTCACGGTGAACTTGACGCTGCAACTTCTTTAAAAAATAAAATTGAGAATCAATTTCATTGGCACTGTATTATTCCCTCTTACATGCAAACAATAGATCTATAACTATGTCAAAAGCCAACACGCTTACATTAAAACTTTTAGGAATAAATACTTATAAAGAGTCCGTGGTGTACATGCGCAAAGATAGTCCTGTGTGTCGATCAGAAGGATTTGAAGCACAAGCAAGAGTCAAGGTGATCCATAAGAACAAAATAATATTAGCCACTCTCAATACCATTGAATCAGATTTACTGACTCCCCGTGAAGCAAGTCTTTCTACTTTTGCTTGGGAACAATTAAGTGCATCCATTGGCGACGAAATTCAGGTGTTTCATCCAGATCATTTAAATTCGCTTGATCATATTAGAGGTAAAATATATGGCCATGAATTAAATAAGGATCAAATTAGAGATATAATAAAAGATGTTGTTAACGGCTCATTGTCTGATATTCATATTTCGGCCTTTGTAGCTGCCACAGGAGATGGTCGCCTTTCAGAGCAAGAGATCCTCCATTTAACAGAATCAATGATTGAGGTGGGAAATCGAATAAGTTGGCAAAGAGATTTAATTGTCGATAAACACTGCATAGGGGGCTTACCAGGAAACAGAACTACCCTTATTGTTGTTCCTATTGTAGCAGCTTTTGGGCTCACCATTCCAAAAACCTCTTCAAGAGCTATCACTTCTCCTGCGGGTACAGCAGACACCATGGAAGTTTTTGCTCCTGTTTCCCTGAATTTAAATGCGATGCGAAAAGTCGTAGAAAAAGAAAATGGATGTGTAGTTTGGGGCGGCTCAGTTAATTTAAGCCCTGCAGATGATATTTTGATCCGTATTGAACGCGCACTTATTCTTGACAGCATGGGGCAGCTCGTAGCCTCTATTTTGTCTAAAAAAATTGCTGCAGGCTCTTCTCATGTCATTATCGATCTTCCTATTGGACCAACGGTGAAAGTAAGAACCGTTAAATCAGGTAATGAATTAAAAAAATATCTTGAAACAATAGGAAAAATACTAGGCATTGAAGTACTAACGATCTTTACGGATGGCACTCAACCTGTAGGCCGTGGAATAGGACCATCATTAGAAGCAAAAGATGTATTGGCTGTTCTTCAAGGAGATATTAATGCGCCTCAAAGTTTAAAAGAGAGATCACTCACTTTAGCTGGTCAAGTCCTAGAATTTTCACCCCATGTAAAAAATGGAACTGGTTACGAGGTAGCAGAGAAAATTTTAAGTAGCGGGCAAGCCTGGCAAAAATTTCAAGCGATTTGTCATGCGCAAGGTGGGCTTTTTGAACCTACTATTGCAAAACATATGCGAACGATTACCTCCAAGAAGAAAGGTACAATTCTTGCCATTGATAATCGATATTTAAGTCGAGTCGCAAAACTGGCTGGCGCACCACAAGCAAAGGCGGCAGGAATTAAACTACTCACCCCCATTGGAACAAAAGTATGTTTGGGTGATCCACTTTTTGAAATTCATGCAGAAAGTAAAGGCGAGTTAAATTATGCTGTGAATTTTTTATCGATGGATCATGAAATATTTGATATTGGTGAATTCGAATGAAACCACTTCTTTTATCATTGTATACCCCCTCATCTTTTCTCGATGGATTCAAAGATTCCAGTCAATTTGATTTGGGCAATCTCACAGTCCGTGAATTTCCTGATCAGGAATCTTACATTAAGTACGATTCTGATGTAAAAAAAAGGAATCTTGTTTTCATTGTCGCTTTAGATAAACCCAATACTAAATTCTTGCCACTTATATTCGCTTTGAAAACAGCGAGAGAATTAGGTGCCAGTAACATTGGGCTAGTAGTCCCTTATCTACCCTATATGCGTCAGGATAAACAATTTTTATCTGGAGAAGCTGTTACTTCAAAATATTTTTCAAAAATGTTGGCGGATTCTATTGATTGGTTGATAACGATTGATCCTCACTTACACCGATATCACTCACTCAATGAAATTTATCAAATCCCTACTACTGTTTTGCATGCTAACGATCTCATTGCCAATTGGATACAACATCATGTTTCCTCACCACTCATTATTGGTCCGGATAGTGAAAGTGAGCAATGGGTAGCGACTATTGCAAAAACAATCAATACACCCTATAAGATTCTAGAAAAGACAAGAAAGAGTGATAATATTGTTCAGATTAAATTTCCAAACCTTAATGATTATCAAGATTTCACACCGGTATTAGTCGATGATATTATTTCAACTGGCACCACCATGATTGAAGTTATCAAGCATTTGAAAAATATTAAAATGAAAGCCGCCCCAATTTGTATTGGCGTTCATGCAATCTTTGCGCATCATGCGTATGAAAATATATTAGCAGCTGGGGCAAAATCTGTTATAACCTGTAATACGATTGAACATGTTTCAAACGCCATTGATATGTCTATTCTTATTAAAAATTGTCTAACAAATATTAAATTTTAATTACCACCATACTACAAGTTGATACACATATTTTATTTGGCTGTATAGCCCCCATCTATCACTAATTCACTTCCAGTGATAAATTTGGATTCATCTGAAGCCAAATACACAATGCCCCAACCGATGTCCTCAGGGTCGCCAATATGGCCTAAAGCATGTAAAGGAGCAACTGTATTTAAAAATGCTTCCTTCCCACCTTCAAATTTGTCAGCAATCGCTGCAACAAGAGGAGTCCAAATGTATCCTGGATGAATTGAATTGACTCTGATTTTGTCTTTCGCATAAAAGAGAGCGTCAGTCTTTGTCATCAATGTCACAGCGCCTTTTGATGCATGATAAGGTGGTAAGTCAGGAGCACCTATAAGTCCGTATATAGATGATAAGTTAATAATGCTGCCGCTTTTTACTTTACGCATATAGGAAATGACATGTTTAGTGCAAAAAAATACGCCTTTTACATTAACTGAAATGACTTTATCCCATTCTTCTTCTGTTACCTCGTCCGTAGGCTTATTGACGCCAGATATACCAGCATTATTTACTAAGACGTCAATACGACCGAATTTCTCTTCAATATCTTTAAAAGTATTTTTAACCTCTTTTTCGACCGAAGTATTCATTAGCCAAAATTTAGCTTCAGCACCGCCTTGCTGGATAGATTCTGCAAGTTTTTCACCCTCTTCTTGATTAATATCCGTAATAGCTACCTTTGCCCCTTCATGAGCGAGCAAAATGGATGCAGATCGACCAATGCCTAATGCGCCCCCGGTTACAATGGCCACCTTATTTTTAACTCGATTCATCTTATGCTCCTAGCATTAAAATTTATTAAATCTAACTGATTTGTATAACAGCAGCTCCGGAAAATCGTCCCATTCGCAAATCTTCCAAAGCTTCATTTACTTTTTCTAAAGGATATACATTCACTTGTGTTTTTATTGGAACTTGAGGCGCAATTTTTAAAAACTCTTGGCCATCTTTTCGGGTTAAATTAGCCACAGAGCAAAGATGTCTTTCCCCCCACAATATCCCATAAGGAAATGAAGGAATATCTGACATATGGATCCCAGCGCATACAACTGTTCCTCCTTTGCGAACATTTTTTAATGCTAGAGGAATTAAACTGCCATCTGGGGCGAAGATGATGATAGCGTCTAAAGAAACAGGAGCCATTTCCTCTGAATTTCCAGTCCATACTGCTCCTAAGCTTCTTGCAAATTCTTGACCCTTTTCATCTCCTTTTTTAACAAAAACATAAACTTCTCTTCCTTGATATGCAGCTAATTGACTTAAAATATGAGCACTTGCCCCAAAGCCGTAAAACCCAATCCGGTTTGCGTCCGATATTTTATTCAGTGCTCTGTAACCAATTAACCCCGCGCAAAATAAAGGAGCGGCTTGAAGATCAGGATAGTTCTCAGGAACAGGGAAACAAAACCGGCTATTGGCAACACAATACTCAGCAAGCCCACCATTCAACTGGTAGCCGGTATATTTGGCATCATCACATAGATTTTCTTGACCTTGCTTGCAATAGGAGCAATGCCCACAACTGCCACCAAGCCAAGGAACTCCGACTCGCTGGCCGATATTGAAACCTTCTACAGCAGACCCACAGCCTTCAACTTTGCCTACTATTTGATGCCCAGGTATGAGAGGGAGCTTAGGTTTGTTCAATTCGCCATCAATAATATGCAAATCAGTACGGCATATTCCACAGGCGATGACACGAATAAGCAGTTCAGTTGCGCTAGGAGTGGGAATAGGCACTTCTTGAAGCTTTAACTTCTCACCCTTTTTAGCAAATATCATTGCCCTCATGTTGACCCTCTAATTAATATTTACCAAGGCTTGCTAAACTACTCATTTGTGCTTGTTTATAAAAAATCTCTTGTGCAATATTCGTATTCTCTGCTTTACCCATCCAAGCCTTCATACACGGCTCTTGTAATGCACGTGCAAAAGAGAAACTCAAGTTCCAGGGTAATATAGTTTTCATTTTATGCATTGTATTCAGGTTTTGGATTGCTTGCTCAGGTGTTTGTCCACCTGAAAGAAAATTAATTGTAGGCACAGCAGACGGAACGGTTTGTTTTAAGGTTGAAATAGTTAACTGAGCAATTTCATGATGATCTATTATTTGCAAACAATTTTTTCCTGGCGTTACCATACTTGGTTTCAATATAATGTATTCAAGTAAAACTTTATGATTGTGAAGTTTATGGAATACCATATGCAATACTTCCGCAGAAGTATTAAAACATCTATCCAAAGTATGATCGCCATCGATAAGAACCTCGGGTTCAATAATGGGAACAATACCTATCTCTTGACAAATGGCTGCATATCGCGCGAGATCCTCTGTGTTTGTTTGTATAGCCAGTCTAGAGGGCGTATTTTTTGAAATAGAAAAAACCGCACGCCACTTTGCAAAACGCGCTCCTTGATTTTTATATTCTGTTAATCGTTCGAAGAGGCCATCTAAACCTTGCGTTGACTTTTCCTCAGTACCGGGAAGCTGAACAAGACCTTTATCTACTTTTATTCCTGGAATTATTTGATTTTTTATGAGTAGTTCAGGAAAAGTGATACCCTGACTTGCTTTTTGATATAATGTTTCTTCAAATAAAATAACCCCTGAAATATATTTTTCCAAAGCAGGGGTCGTAAATAATAACTCCCGATAATTTCTACGAGACTCTTCTGTACTAGCAATATTCAATGCATTAAAACGTTTTGAAATAGTGCCCGTGCTCTCATCAGCAGCGAGTAGTCCCTTCCCCTGCACAACAATGGCTTTAATTGTTGATTTGAGTTCATTAATTACCTGTGATGAATTGATTGTCATTAAAATTCCTTTATAGGAGATCGACTTCCTCGTGGATCACCTAAATCATTAGGATCGATACGTTTAATTGACTCACCTGACTCAGCAGATCCTTTACCTCTTTTTTTAGATGCTCTTTCTTTCAAATGTTCTTTATTATCTTTCATAATCATAAGCCACTGTCAATAATACCAATTTCCTTGAATTTTTGTTTAATTTCTGTACGAATAAATTAATTTACACCTAAAATTTATCGTCAATTTGCAAGGACTTCACGAGAACGTATAAGCAAAAAAAACCGCATTATTATAAAACAAAACATAATCTGAAAATGAATCACTACTGAATATCTGATCACAATATTTATGGGTTAATAATCGTGCAACAACTATACTGTAATTAAAATTATAACTGGATTTCACATGGCGCATGTCTTATTTAACAATATCCTCATCATCTTAATAACCTGTATTGTTATCACGGCTATTTGCCAGCGCATTAAACTTCCCGTCATTATTGGATATATTATCGTTGGTATCTTAGTTGGTCCCTCTGGAATAGGCCTAATATCGGGATCTGATGTGATAAAACTCATCGCCGAATTTGGCATCGTCTTCTTGATGTTTATGGTGGGCTTGGAGTTCTCATTCACTCATTTATTACGACTTAAAAAAGATGTATTTCTGTTCGGCAGTCTACAAGTTTTTTTAAGCATTTTGGTGACGCTAGCAATTGGACATTTATTTGAAATAACACCAATGCAATTGTTGATTGTTGGCTGCATTGTTGCAATGTCCTCAACAGCAATTGTGATAAAACAACTCACTGAACAGCTTGAGATCAATTCCCCTTACAGCCAACATGCCATTGGCATCTTACTATTTCAGGATTTAGCTGTTATCCCCATTCTTATTTTATTGCCAAATTTATCAGATCTTACGATCAATTCATTTATTAATCAGCTTGGTCTTGCGCTATTAAAAGGTATAGCGACCATTATCGTTATTCTGTTTATTGGCAAGCGCATTCTAAAACCCATTTTTTATAATATGAGTCGTGGCTATTCTCCTGAGTTATTCACGCTCACAACATTATCGATTACACTATTTTGTGCTGGAATGACTGCATATGTAGGGCTTTCATATGCTCTGGGCGCATTTCTTGCAGGAATGATGCTAGGTGAGACAGAGTTTAAACATCAAATAAAAACTGATATCCGGCCGTTTAGGGATATTTTACTTGGATTTTTCTTTATCACAATAGGAATGCAATTTAATACTCACATTATCTTAACAGCTTGGAACTGGACATTATTAATGTTACTTGCTCTGGTTATATTCAAAATTTTATTAATAACGTTATTGGGATTGTTTTTTACAAAATCAAAAGTTATTGCTACTCAAACTGGGCTTATCCTAGCGCAAGGAAGTGAATTTGGATTTGCAATTCTCATTAGCGCATTGTCTTACAATTTACTTCCCTTTGACTATGGCCAGGTGATACTTGGGGCGCTTTTACTCAGCATGATCCTGGCACCTTTAATTATTAAGTACCATCAAAAAATAATTAATCTACTTTTTTCAAATTCTTCACACATTGAGGAAGGTGAAGAGGCTATGATTCATCAAGCAAGCAAAATTCTGGATAACCATATTATTCTCTGTGGATATGGTCGCGTTGGTCAAAATATTGCACGATTTTTAGAAAAAGCTAATCTTCAATTCATTGCTTTTGATTTAGATCCTAACCGGGTAAAAAACGCCCGACTTGCCGGTGACAATGTTTTTTATGCTGATGTAACTAATTACGAAATTCTCAAACATGCTGGGATCGATAAAACACGTGCCATCATTATCAGCTTTATCAATACTAGTGCTGCCCTTAATATCATAGAACAAGTAAGAACGCATCATAGCAAATTACCTATCATTGCAAGGAGTCACGATGAAATCGAGACCAATGTTTTCTATGAGAAAGGAGCAACAGAAGTCATACCTGAAATTTTAGAGGCATCATTAATGATTGCTTCACATATTTTATTACTCATGAATATACCTCCCAAACAAGTTTATCATTGGATAGATGAAAGTCGCCAAAAACGTTACGATTTACTGCGGATGGTTTTTCCTGGACACGAAAGCCATTTTTCAGATGAAGATGAGGCTTCCAAAGACGGGTTAAACGCTATCATATTATCAAAAGGTTCTTATGCTATTCATCGTAATTTAAGCGAATTACCACTCTCAAAATTAAACGTTAAGATCACAGCCATCCGTCGAGGTAGCCAACGCTTTATTGCTTTCCAGCACATTGGGATCCTAAGCTTAGAATTCCACGTGGACAAGTTGTCGCG
>JADMIO013059802.1_pt1 | contig 97191 bp, 82 predicted proteins | sample 8958161 | NCBI WGS metagenome assembly JADMIO01 (sample SAMN16585339, study PRJNA669376) | soil metagenome | isolation source: Crop rotation soil | place: USA: Cullars Rotation, Alabama | collected 2011
CTGGGACCACGGTCCCACTCGTATCGTCGGTCTGATTATTAGTCTGGGACCACGGTCCCACTCGTATCGTCGGTCTGATTATTAGTCTGGGACCACGGTCCCACTCGTATCGTCGGTCTGATTATTAGTCTGGGACCACGGTCCCACTCGTATCGTCGGTCTGATTATTAGTCTGGGACCACGGTCCCACTCGTATCGTCGGTCTGATTATTAGTCTGGGACCACGATCCCACTCGTGTTGTCGGTCTGATTATCGGTCTGGGACCACGGTCCCACTTGTATTGTCGATCAGACTATCAGCGTGAGACTACGATTCCATCAATGCCTGTCAAGGGCAAGTATTGACATTCGTCGTAACCTGTAGAACGGAGTAACCTCGGTGTGCGGTTGTATGCCTGCTGTGGATTGCTGCTGTGTCCTGCTTATCCACAACATTTTGCGCACGGTTATGTGGACAAAATACCTGGTTACCCAGGCCGTGCCGGCACGTTAACCGGGCTGCATCCGATGCAAGTGTGTCGCTGTCGACGAGCTCGCGAGCTCGGACATGAGGTTGCCCCGTATTCAGTGTCGCTGATTTGTATTGTCTGAAGTTGCTTTTACGTTAAGTTGATGCAGATCAATTAATACGATACCTGCGTCATAATTGATTATTTGACGTGGTTTGATGGCCTCCACGCACGTTGTGATATGTAGATGATAATCATTATCACTTTACGGGTCCTTTCCGGTGATCCGACAGGTTACGGGGCGGCGACCTCGCGGGTTTTCGCTATTTATGAAAATTTTCCGGTTTAAGGCGTTTCCGTTCTTCTTCGTCATAACTTAATGTTTTTATTTAAAATACCCTCTGAAAAGAAAGGAAACGACAGGTGCTGAAAGCGAGCTTTTTGGCCTCTGTCGTTTCCTTTCTCTGTTTTTGTCCGTGGAATGAACAATGGAAGTCCGAGCTCATCGCTAATAACTTCGTATAGCATACATTATACGAAGTTATATTCGATGCGGCCGATCTAGCAGAAAGTCAAAAGCCTCCGACCGGAGGCTTTTAACTTCTGTCACCTAGGTTACGCCCCGCCCTGCCACTCATCGCAGTACTGTTGTAATTCATTAAGCATTCTGCCGACATGGAAGCCATCACAAACGGCATGATGAACCTGAATCGCCAGCGGCATCAGCACCTTGTCGCCTTGCGTATAATATTTGCCCATGGTGAAAACGGGGGCGAAGAAGTTGTCCATATTGGCCACGTTTAAATCAAAACTGGTGAAACTCACCCAGGGATTGGCTGAGACGAAAAACATATTCTCAATAAACCCTTTAGGGAAATAGGCCAGGTTTTCACCGTAACACGCCACATCTTGCGAATATATGTGTAGAAACTGCCGGAAATCGTCGTGGTATTCACTCCAGAGCGATGAAAACGTTTCAGTTTGCTCATGGAAAACGGTGTAACAAGGGTGAACACTATCCCATATCACCAGCTCACCGTCTTTCATTGCCATACGAAATTCCGGATGAGCATTCATCAGGCGGGCAAGAATGTGAATAAAGGCCGGATAAAACTTGTGCTTATTTTTCTTTACGGTCTTTAAAAAGGCCGTAATATCCAGCTGAACGGTCTGGTTATAGGTACATTGAGCAACTGACTGAAATGCCTCAAAATGTTCTTTACGATGCCATTGGGATATATCAACGGTGGTATATCCAGTGATTTTTTTCTCCATTTTAGCTTCCTTAGCTCCTGAAAATCTCGATAACTCAAAAAATACGCCCGGTAGTGATCTTATTTCATTATGGTGAAAGTTGGAACCTCTTACGTGCCGATCAGATTAAAACGAAAGGCCCAGTCTTTCGACTGAGCCTTTCGTTTTATTTGACCATGTTGGTATGATTTAAATTAATACGACTCACTATAGGGTCAGTGCGGCCGCGACTTCAAGTCACGTGAATTCCAAGCTTCGGATCCCACTGTGCTGGAAAGGCTGGCCGAAGCGACGGGAGTAAGATCGAACGAGTCAAACAGTTCAGCGAACGGTCGGCCAAAAGCTGCTTCGATAGTCTCTGGAATCTGCGCGCCGTCGAACGGCGCAATCTGTTCCTGCAAACGAAGCAGCGGAGCGCCGACGCCGGCCGGAAGCAGATCCGGTCGCGAACTGAGAATCTGTCCGACCTTGATGGCCGTTGGGCCGAGCGCTTCGCAGAGTCTCGCCAGACTCTCGCCCAGCAGTTGGCTGGACTGATTTCGTCGGCGGCGCAAGCAGAGATACGCGAGACGAAGCAAGAACTCCGTACCGTGGCGAGCCACCAGAAACAAGATCTCGAAAGAACGGACGATCGGAGACAGAGGGCTACCCGCCTCCCGGTTTACTGCCGGTGAAAGCGTCGTGGTTGTTTTCAGTGGAAGTGCGACCATGTTTTTGTCCGCCACACGGGCGAATCGAATTACATTTTTCAACGACGGTGGAGATCAACCGGGCTTCGTTCTCTTTTGTCGAGGTCAGGTTCCCGGGCACAAGCTTGCATCTCCACCAACGGTTCAGGTTCGTCAGTGGCCTTCAGCGTCGCAGCTTCCGCCACGAGTCCGTTCAAGACGTTTTCGGCAATCCAGTACTCGACCTGGTGATCCATCACCGTGAACAACACCAGCGATTCGTTAGCGGAGTATTCCGGCCAGCGCGCTCCCTCGCCCGCCTCGGTGAGTACTCTTACTTTTCCGTCTCGCGACCGTTCGCTAAGGAATTCCTTGTCCTGCTCGTCGTGAATACTCCAGATGAGCGCGCCGGTGCGGCCCTCGCGTGGAAAGTTCTTTTGGTTCCAATCGGGCCCAGCCAGCGTTTCGTATTCGCCGCCGCCAACAGCGCGACGGAAAAACCCCCACGTCCAGCCACCGCCGCGCGTTGACATGAAGACGACACCCTTGCCGTCGGGTGTCCATGAAGGCGCTTCATCAAACCAGGCGCCGTCGGTAACAGCCTCGACCTTGCGAGTGTTCACATCGACGACATAGATGCGCGCCTCAAACGGGTCAGTGTCTGACTGGAAGACCAGCCTGGTGCTATCGGGCGACCAGTCGATCGGGCCATCCATGCCATGCAACAGCGACGTCTCTTCGGTCAGCGCTTGACGTCCGGAGCCATCGGGGTTGACTACGCTAATTTCCCAGCGAGTATTCGACTTGCCGACGTAAGCGATGCGTTTACCGTCCGGTGACCAGCGCGGATAACAGGCTTCGCCGGGCCCGGTCGGTAGAACTCGCCGTTCGCCGGTTGCAACGTCGAGGATCTTAAGAAGCTTTCGGTCCTCACCCTGAGAGCAATAGACAACGCGCTCGGCGCGCGGATCGAACGAAGCCTGTAGCGGATATTCCGACTTGTCGACCAGCGTTCTAACCTTCCCGGTTTTTCTGTCCAGCACTTTGATCGCGACGCCCCGTTCGACGAGTCGATGGAAGAACAGCCGATCACCCGCTGCGCTCCAGGTGGGCCAACGGTCGTCGTCCGGAGTGGCGGTCAACTGTTGCGCCGTGCCGCCGGCTGCCGGCAACAGCCAGATGTGCGACGGTCCTTCTACGGCCCTTGAAAAAGCGATCGTTTGCTTGTTAGGCGAGATGTTTGGCTTGTAGTCCCAATCCGGGCCGGTGGTCAGCGGAGTGATTTCCCCGTCCGACACTCGCATTCGAAAAACGTCCCCCGAACCGAGATCGTAGCGATGACAGATGAGCGTTTCGCCGCCCGGCTCGAAAGCGCAGGCGCCGGCGCGATCCGAATGCTTGCTGATCCTTCGCGGCGTTCCGCCGGCGGCGGAGATAACGTAGAAATCTCGTTGACCCCAAATCCCTCCCGTGTAGACGATGTCCATGCCGTTGGGCGACCAGCCCGGGTACTCATCGTCATGTTCCGAGAAAGTAAGTTGTTTGAGTGCGCCGTTCCTGAGGTCGACGGTCCAGATGTCTTTCTGGCCAGTTCGCGTGGAGCAAAAGACGAGCGTGGAACTGTCCGGCGACCACTTCGCTTCAAAATCGTCAGCCGGGTCCTGCGTAACCTGCGTCCACAGAGTTGTCCGCAAGTCGTAGATCCAGATTTCCCAGTTGCCGGTGCGTCTTGAGCTGGTGACGAATCGCTGGCCGTCTGGCGATAACGTCGCATCGCCTCCGCCGGCATGATCAACTGCGATTCGCGTTAGACGGAAAGGCGCCTTGCTCTTGCCGCGCAAATGGGGCAACAGCAAGAACGACAGGAGCAAACAACCGCCGATGATGAAAAGCTTCTTCATCGTTCTCTCTTCTCGGCTTTCACTGCGTCGCCAACAAGGCCCGCCCGCCGCGGCTGAAAGACGACGCCAGGGTGAAGGCGAAGTAAACAAGTCCCGCCAGCAAAAATATGAGAGGTGTTGCAACGACGCCTTGTAAAAGCGCCGCAGCAACCATTGCCAGAACCACGGCCAGGTTCTCACCCTGCTTGATTAGCGAGAACACACGGCCCAGAAACCGCTCTTCGACAATCTTCTGCAGGATTGAGTAGAACGGCACGACGATGATTGAAAGAATCACTCCCCAAACGAAAATCACCAGCATCGAAATTCCGACGCGGGACACTACGCTGTAGAGCATCATGTTGACGGCTTCACCGAGGAAGGCAGCAAACAGCGTGACTCCGGTGCCAAAGCGATCGACCAGGCGAGGCGCAATCAACCCACCAATCGCCGCACCCAAACCAAAGAGGCCAAACTGCCAACCCATCAGTTGTTCGGAGACGCCGAGCTGATCTCGAATAAAGAATGGCGCCAAAGGAATCCAAATACTCGTGCAACTCAGCGCCACGAAAAGTAAAAACGTGAGCTGAAGCGCCAACGGGTGCCGTAACAGATAACGGCCGCCTTCTTTGATTTCACTCACCGCTCCCGCCGCCGACAAATCAATCTTCTTGCGCTCGACCTGCCTGATCGTCACCCTCGCCAACAAGAGGGCGCTCACCAGAAACGACGCAGCGTCGATCAGCAGGCTCGCCGTCAATCCAAACTGCTTCAGTAGCACCGCGCCCAGAACCGGCCCGGCGATTAGGATCAAGTTAGCCGCGCTCTGCTCGAGGCCGTTGGCTCTGGTGAGGTCTTCCTGTTTGACTATCAGCGGAAGCGCCGCGGACTTGGCTGGTTGAAAAAAGACAGTCGCCACCGAATGCAACGCCATCATCAGATAGATAACGCCCAGCGTCGGATGGACGAGAATGACCAACATGAAAACCATGCGTGACAGGTCTGAGACGACCATCACCACCCGCTTGTTCATGCCGTCTACCACGGCTCCCGCCATCGGCGCCACCAATGCGCCGGGCAAAGTGTCGACCACGACCAGCAGCGCGAGACTGATAATCTCTCCACGAGTTTCAAAGACGTAGAGAATCAGTCCGATCCGGCTGATCTGTGAACCCAGCGTCGAAAGCAGATTCGAGACCCAGAGGTTTCGGAAGGAACCATTTCTGAGTATCTGTAGCACAGCGTCACCCCAGGCACCGCGACTGAACAGTTTCTCGAACGAAGCCCTAGCCCAATAGCGCCGTCAACGTCCAGAACCTTTTGGTCTCAGACGCTAACGGCGCTTCGTGCCTCAGGCGTTGGCGTGTCTTACGCGCCCTTCCGCCATTCGCTGACGTGCCGGCCGGGTTCATCCGCGACGCCGTCAAGGTTGGTATCAACTTCGCCCTTGGTCGTAGCGTGGGCCGGCAGGTAGTTCAGGTCGATGACGCCGTCACCGTCCCAATCCACGATCTTGCCCTTGAAGCGACCATTGACGAAACCGTTGGTTTTCGGTCCCACCACCGGGTGATGCAAAGTCGAAAGTATCGAATTGCCCGGGAAGTAAAACTCGCCGCCGCTATTCTCAATCCTCTCGAGATTGACATAAGACCAGCCACGGAACAGACCGCGCACATATTCAATCGCGCTGCGACCGTTGACGTTGATGTCGCTGTTCAGGAACCACTGTCCTTCGCGAGCGAACGGCACCGTTACGTCTTCGACCACGCCTTCCGACGCATCGTTGGCCTTGCCCGAAAGGAAGATCGGGCGCTTGGTCTGCGTTTCGAAGTAGAAGTTACCCTGCAGCGGGTTGACCAGTTCGGTGAACCCTTTGAACAGGAAAGCTTCGTGATGCTTCGAGCCGTCAGCGTTCAAGCCGTCCAGCGTCTTGGCTACCACCACTTCATCATCACGCGTCGAGAGGTTGTTGCAGGCCAGCGCCTGTCCAAACACGCGCTTCAACATCTGCGGACTGATCAGCAGGTGGCCCCACATGTCGTTGGTGCGACCCAGCTTGATGTAGATGTTGCAGGTGATGTGCAGGTAGATGGTCTGGTCGAAAGTCCGTCCTTCGTGGTGCTTGAACTCGCGCGCACGCCGGAAGTCCTTGTCGGTCCAACCCATTTCCCAGGCGAAGACGTTGGCCCACTCCTGCACGCGCAGGTCGCGGTCCTTCATCAGGGTGAGACCGATCTCGCGGCACTCCTGGCTCTGCATCCATTCCAGCGCCCAGAGTAAGTTGACGCGGAGGTCGGTGTCCGTGTCTTCAAAGAGCGCGCGCTTGATCACCGGTAAAGCATCTGCGCCGTTGCGGGCCAGATACTGGTACAACGCGTTCTCACGAAACGCCGGGTCCGTGAGCTCGCGGCCATCACGGATCAACTGCTCGTCGGTCCGTCTTTCAAGGTTCACCGACACACGTGCAATCTGGTCCTCGAAGCGGGTGGTCGGATCGCCGAAAAGGAGGTTTTCTTTGGCTTTGAAGGCCAACTCCTCGCCGTTTATTGTTGCCGTTCTTATCATTTGTTTCTCCTTTTCACGGGTTTCAGTACTGCCACTTTGGACAGCTCTCAACGCCGCTCTCCTGCAGTCAACACCTGCTTCTCTTTGTGCGTTTACCTATGAACTGCCACCGATTGTCGATGGCTTCAATGTATGTGAGCAGCGTTAGTCTTATAGTCGAATCGTCTAGTGACGACTTCTCCGAACTTGCGCATTCGGCGGCGATGGTGAGGTGGACCAAACCATGAGCCAGGCGGGGTGTTTTGGTTATTTAAGGCCCTCCTGATTCAAACAACAGAACGGGAACTCGCCAGGCTGACGTGGGAACTGATCAGTCTCACGTGGGAACCCACCAGTCTTATGTAGGAACTGATCAGTCTCAGGTGGGAACTCACCAGTCTCATGTGGGAACTGATCAGTCTCAGGTGAGAACTCACCAGTCTCATGTGGGAACTGATCAGTCTCAGGTGGGAACTCACCAGTCTCATGTGGGAACTGACCAGTCTCAGGTGGGAACTCACCAGTCTCATGTGGGAACTCACCAGTCTGATATGGGAACTCCCAACTCTTACGTGGGACCTGACCAGCCGTACATAGGAACTGTCAGGTCTTAGATGGGAACTGCCAGGTCTTATGTAGGGCCTGGCTCCCCGAAGATAGGGGACGCCGCTACTAGTCTAGGGGAAGCGGTCCCCCACGTTAGCAACCATCTCCCGGAGCTCGCATAAAAGCTCACCAAAGGCCGGAAAACGTCAAAAACGCCCGGAATTCGGTATGGGCAGTTTGAACTGGACGGCTTTCTCATTCACACCGTGCTTTAGCCCGGTGATCCGTGAACGCACCAGGAATGGAAACCGTTTTAAACGGTTTCCCGTCGCATCGGGCACGAGGTTCACCTCGCTAAAGCGACGGCGTGAATGAGACGGGACGACTTAGATCTACGGACTGATTTGGAGTGCGGCGGCAAGCGCGACACCGCACTCCAAATCGGGTTAGGGATTCAGAGTTTTGAGGGACACGTGCGCGCGCGTGATCTTCCATTGTCCACCTTCTTTCATGAAGATCAGCGTCTCGGCGGTTTCCACGTTGCTTGGTTGGTTGTGGCTGACGCTCTTGAACAGCCCACGGTATTTGCACCAGGCCATCTGCCCGTCACTGGACACACGAATCGCCATGTCCTTGAGCTCCATGGAGGTCAGCTCCATGTCGTCTTCCTTTAACACCTTCACATAAGCTTGCTTGTCGAACCCGGAGGCGCCATCCGTGTAGAGCTCAAAATCAGCGGACATAAATTCGGCGGTCGCATCCCAGTCACGTTTCTTAGCTGCGGTGAAGAACTGATCCACCACCTGCTTTACGCGAGCGGTTTCGGCAGCCTGATCCACAATTGTCGCGCGCGTGTTTACGGAAGGAGTTCCAGGAATCGCGAAGACACAAAGTAGAACCACTTGAAGAATGAATGCGGGGCTTGGCATGATCTACTCCTCCTGGAAGTACGCCTACCTGTCGGCGCTTTGGTCTGCGACGTTCTCAAGAATGCTGCGACAGCTCGCAGCTAAGGCGGTGACAGGTCACCGCTCCAAAGCTAATGCCCTCGACGAGTTAGAGTCTCATCGTTCAAACGTTGACCAGCCGCGGAATACTTCTGATCGCCGGTGAACGACTCAAGAAAAGCAATCAGAGCTTTCTTCTCACCGACCGTAAGCCTTAGTGGTGTCATCAGTGGATCACGACGAGGACTGTGAATACCGCCGCGGTTGAAAAAGTCGATTACTTCGTCGAGAGTTTTCAAACTACCGTCATGCATGTACGGCGCCGTCTCGGCAACGTTCCGCAGCGAGGGTGTCAGAAAGTAGCCCGAGCGATCGTTGGTACTAATCTCGGCCAGGCCTTTGTCTCCATAGTATTCTTTCTTCACCACGTCATAGCCGACTCCGAGATTGTGATATTTATGATCCATTAACAGCGAGTGGTCGTTTCCAATCGTGTGACATTCCGAACACTTGCCCTTGCCGGTGAAGACCTTCATTCCCCACTGAGCTTCTTTGCTCAAGGCCGATTTATCCTTGCCGTAGTAATAGCGATCGAAGGCGGAGTTTCCCGAAATCAAAGTTCGCTGGTATGCGGCGAGGGCCAGCGCGACGTGCTCGAACTCAATCTTCTCGACTCCCAGTGTCGAACGAAACGCGTTCGCGTAGTGAGGCTGGGCACGGAGGTACTGCGGCACCTTGTCAAGATAGTGAAAATCCATCTCGGTGAAACCGTTGATGGGATACTTCATGAAATTCTCAATGCTCGACGCATATCCGTCCCAACGCAGCAGCGGCCGGTAGGCGATGTTCAAAAGCGAGGGAACATTGCGCCTGGTCTTTCTTCCGTAAACTCCGACTCCCGTTGCCTCGCCGTTAGTGAATGCCCGGGCCGGCTCATGACAACTAGCGCAAGAGATCTTCCCGGTGCTCGACAGATTCGAATCGACAAATAACAGCCGGCCAAGTTCTGCCAATTCGTAACTCGTGCGCTCAGTCGACGGTACTGGAACCGAAGGCAGCCCAATGGCCGACTTAATCTGGTAGTCGACTTTTCGCTTTGGCAAAGGTGCCAGGACCAGCTCATCCGGAGTTCTTCCCGTGAGAAAATCTGTTCCATCGTACGAATAGATGCCGCTGAACTTGCTGGTTCCAGCATCTTTTGACTGACGAGCGTTGCCGCGATTCGCAACTACCAGATTAACGGAATACTGCTTACTGAGCTGACGGCAGAGCTGGTCCCAACGCTCAATACCGCCACCTTCAGCATCGCCAGCATCGCCCCAGGCAGCCGAAATCAGAATCGTATCCGCACCGCGGTCAGCCAGGCGCGGGACGCCAACCTGAATGTCGTCACCTGACATAATCCCGATGCGCAGCCCGCGATCGTCGAAGGTGTCGATCATGTCGCGGTAGTTCCCTCGACCGGCGCCACCGTCCTCCTGGTTGGACGGCACCATCAGCTTGCGATACTTGCTGACGAGTTCACCTTTGTCGTTGAGCAGAACGGTCGTTAAGTAATAATCGGACTTATCACTCAGATCGGCAGTCAGATCGAAATAGTCCGACTTGCTTAGCTCAGGAAGCGAGATGACTAACCAGATGCCGAGCATCTTTGCGTACTTCGCGAAGTAGGCTGTGGTTGGTCCCGGAATCGGCTCCGCCTTCGCCGCTTTGGCCGCTGAGTGGTTCTGCTGTCCCTTGGCAATCGGGGCGGGATTTCCCATCAGGGCGAGTTCCGGCGTGACCACGTAGCGCGCGCCTCGTTGACGTGCTTCCACTATGAGCTTCGTCAGGCGATCTCGATTCACATCTGGCTGCTGGTCGACGGGTGTGAATTGAATAGCGGCAAAAGTATCTGGCCGCACAGGAGTGGCGGGCCTGCCGAAGGAAGGACGTGCAAGGTATAGCGTCGCGCCGACAATCACTGACACACCGATAAGCGTCAGGAGTTTCCAGTGCGTTGTTGGGTGGCGTTTCATTGACACTTCACTCCTCCCTGCTACTTTCACCGCTTCAGGAAATTGGTTGCTGTTCAACCTGAGTTGCGTAAGCTACGGCTAACTCTTTCGCCAACCTGTTCGAGCGCGGACCCCCTGAGTCCGCGCCCGAAACAGATTTGATGAATCGCCGTAGCCGAAACTAGCTTGCGTTAACTAGCTGCGAGCCTGGTTCGATCGATGCTCACCCGCATAGCTGTACTTGCGAATGATGGTGGCGCCCGTTTCGCTGTCCACTGTGATCATGCACAGGAACGTCGTCCTGCCCTGGTCATCCGTGTCCGGCGATAGCACCGTGTGCAAACCTTCCATCCGAATCCGCGAGCGCACCTTGCCGGTCTTCTGGTCGATCACGCGCAACTCGCTGAACGAACCTGGATCCCAACCGCTCGCCCAGGTGCACAGCCAGTCGCCGTCGATCTTCGCCAAACCCATCGCGCTCTCGTCCGACCACAGGCTCTCAATCACCTTGCCGGTCTTGAGGTCCACCACCGCCAGATGCGGATGCTCGACATACAACTGCGCGATCAGCACCCCGCGCTCTTTGTCGTAACCGAGTCCGCCAGCCGGCGACGGCAGCGGATACTTTGCCACTACCTTAAAGTTTGCCGGATCGATCTTCAGCACTTGCGCGCCGTTGGTGGTGGCGGCGTAGAAATAGCCTTCCGCCATTACCAAACCGCCAAAATCGTCGTCCGCAATGCGGTGCACCGCGACGATCGCGCCCGTCTTTTTCTCGACCGTGAGCAGCTTGCCCAGATACTTCTCGGCCAGCATGGGCTTCTGTCCGTAGCGGTAGGGCGGCTTCTTGTTGGTCAGCAAATAATAGAGATTATTGTTGGTCGGATGCGGATAGAACCCTGACAGTTCGGCTTCGATGCCGGGAGTCTTGTAGTCCTCGATGGGCTGGACCGCGGCCTTCAACCTGGCGTCATCTTTGGCGTCGTCGCTCGCCAGCGTTGAGGTGCCCGTGAATCCCACCAGCAGGGCCAAAGCGATAATCGCTGCCAATGGAAGTCGCCGGGTTAAGCTTGCGTAGTCTTGTGTTTTCATTTTCAGCTCCTTACCTTCCTTCGTCCAGGGGTCGTTGCAATCAAAATTTGCTTGGTTGTGCGGCAAAGTGTAACGAGCGCCAATCCTAGGCCCACCTCGACCACCTGACTTCTCCGCAGTTGCGAATCTGGACCGCCGAATCTTCCTTGGAGTGCCGTGAGTTAAGCCTCGCCTCAAACTTTACACAAAAGTCGAAAATTCAGAGTGCGTGCAAGAAGCGAGTAACGCTGAAGGCGTTGGCGAATGTCAGCCCAGGGTTTGCCTTGAAACCCTGGGTTCAAAATGTCGAGGGATTGTTCGCAACCCTGAAGGGGTTGCGTGGCTCTGCGGTTAACAAACGCCGGCGCAACTCCTACAGAGTTGCGCCTTCGAGAAAGGATGCGTTTTCCCCCAGGGTTGCCAAAGCGCAACCCTGGGCTGGAATTGGCGAACGCTTTCAGCGTTATTCATTTTTCGCTAAGTCTCAAAGTAGGTATCGATCCGACTTCTTGTGCAGAACCCCCTCGTCCTCTTCCACCGACTCCAACCGTTAGCAAACAGGGAGAAGCTGTTAGCAAACCCGGAGAAGCTTGAATCCTGCACGCGTTTTACTTTCAGGCTCTTCAATGGTCCTGCACCGCGCAGAGACAAAATACGGAAGCCACAATTGAATCAGTTGAGCTGGGAGAAAAAACTCATGAGCAAAATCAAAAACTACGTGTGGATTGTTCTGGTCCTTGGATTGGCCGCGCTTCCGTTGGTGGCCCAGAGAGCTTCAAAGTCCGCGCATGCGTCAAAGGGCGCAGCTGCGGTTAGTCCGAACGTAGCAACCAAGAGAGTCTCGCGGCCTCCGCAGGGCCTGACTCCGGCAGAGGCTGCAGCCGCCATTGATACGAACCTCGCAAACACGTGTGCGGAAACGGCGCCGACATCACCCAAAGCGCTTGGGCACAATCCGCAGGTGTTTACGCCGCAAAGGGTCTCGAGCACATTGAATGGCGTTTGGCTGGGAAAGGTCAGCGGCGAGTATGATCCACAACTCTTCGCTCCGGATGGATTCCTCAACGTCGACTACTACATGATCGTTGACGCCAATCGCGGTGAGACGCTCGTGTTCCAGGCATTTGGTTCAAACCGTTCCGGCGCTGGAATGCAGCCGGTGCCTAACACTCCGAAGTGGTCGTACGTTTGGTGTGCGCGGGGAAACTATCAGAACCCGTCACCCCGTCAGGTTCATGAATTCACGAAAGTGTCTAACAATGTCGAAGATGCTCGATCAGTAATAACCAATTCCACCGGCCTGAGATTGCCCACGGGCCCGGTAGTGCTCTCAAATGTCTGGCAGCAACTGGTCGCAATCAATTTCTTCGACGACCCCTCGCACTCCATTGCCTACGCGGGCGTCTTGTTCAAACCCTTCACGCTGGGAAATGTCACCAGCGGACTTATCGCGGCAAACATCGCAACGCGAGTCGCAGCACCGAGTGCCACACCGGTTGCATCGCCGAGTGCCACGCCAGTCGCCTCACCGAGTGCGACGCCGTTCGCCTCGCCAAATCCTTCGCCAGTCCCAAGTCCATCCGTCAAACCTACTCCTGCTCCAGTTGGCTCCTTGTTTGAATTAAGAATGGTGGGAGAGTATCGCGGCAGCGGGGAGACGGCTGCTAAGTTCGCGCCCGGAGAGCCAATCCACAATACTGAACAAGGCCGCTTTCTCGGTGTCTCGGTCGGCTGGGGAGATTTTCTGGTGGCGTCCTTCGGACTTGGCAACATGATGTTTGGCCCGAAGAACGATTTCGACATCCTCAATGGCCCGCAGCTCTTCTTCGACAAAGTCGTCATCGGTCCGTTGTTCGGCGGCGGCAGCGTGACGCCGGTCGGCGGCGGTACGGTCTCACAAAGCGAGAAGTCGAGCGATAAGCAGAGTAGTAAGTCGACCAAGAAATCGAGAAAGTGAAACGAACGTCTCACGGCAGGAGTGACCTCAATCACTCCTGCCGACGAGCGGAGTTACTTCTGACCTAAAACTCCGCTTTCCGATTGCGAATGTGATCTCCACTCAAAAACCACTACGCTAATTTTCCCGATCGTCGTTGCCGGCTCAACCGAATCCAACGCGCCTCATCACCACGACTCATCACTATTGAGGCGCCGCTCCGTCCAAGCTGACTAATTCGCAACCAGGGAGAAGCGTGATCTCTGTGCGGCGTCTACCTTCAAGCTCTGTAAAGGTCCAGTCACCAACAGTCCTGTCGCCGCGGGGAGACACAATCAGTTGAATGGAGAGAATCATGAGCACAATCAAAAACTACATTTGGGTCGTTCTGGTTCTTGGACTCGCTGGGATTCCGCTAATGGCCCAGAAGACTCCATCGAAGGCCGCGAAACTGGCTGCGGTAGACCGTCCGGCCGCCGTCGAGACGAACACAAAAACCAAGGAAGCAACAAAGGCTGCGCCGGGGCTGACTGCGTCACAGCGTGCAGCCGCCATTGATACGAGCCTGGTAAATACGTGTAAGCGGAAGGCGCCGGAAGTTCCCCGAGTGCTTGCGCACGATGCGCAGGTGTTTTCGGCGGATAGGATTGCGAAAACAATGAAGGGGGTTTGGCGAGGAAGGGTCACCGGCGACTATGACAAGAAGTTACTTACTGATGATGGATTCCTCAACGTCGACTACTACATGATTATTGACGTTAAGCGAGGTGAGGCATTGGTATTTGAACAGTTCGGTGATAGCCGCGCTATACCTGAACCAGAGCCTGGCGCTCCGGTGTGGTCGTTTGTAACTTGTGGAGAAAACTATACACCGCGCTTTCCCGCTCAAGTTCACGAGTTCGTGAAAGTGTCAGACAACGTAGAAGACGCTCGCGAGCTGCTGGGAGTTTCCACCGGACTGATATTGGCCGAGAGAGGCGAGTTAGTGCTTTCGGATGTCTGGCGTGAGCTTGTAGCTACCAAATACTTCGACGATCCCAAGCGCTCCCTTGCTTATGCGGGTGCCTTCTTCAACCCGTTCAAAATTCAAAATGTCCCATCTCAAAGTGGATTCTTGCTTGAAATGATTATGCAGGCAGAGTACCGCGGAAGCGGAGAGACCGCTGCCAGGTTCGAGCGCGGAGAGCCAATCCTCGGCGTCGAAAAAGGCCAGTTTCTCGGCGTCGAGACGGATTCAGGAGATTTTCTGGTTGCGTCCATCGCATTTGGCACAACAGTGATAGTGAGTAAGGCGGCCCAGGGCCCGACCGGTTTCATCGACTACCCCTATGACAAAGTTGTCATCGGCCCTTTGGCGCCGAGCGACAACGCTTCATTACGCGATAGTTCGAGAAACCATAAGTCGAGAAACCACAGTTCGAGAAGCGATAAGCCGAAAAAGTGACCGACGGGACTTGGTCCTGTCAACCGCGGGAGACACACGCCGAAAGCGGCAATCTGAATCAGTTTGAATTGGAGAAAATCATGAGCACAATCAAAAACTACATCTGGGTCGTTCTGGTTCTTGGACTCGCTGGGATTCCGTTAATGGCCCAGAAAGCTCCATCTAAGTCCGCGAAGCTGGCCGCGGTAAACCGCACAGCCGTTGAGACGAGCGCAAAAGCTAAGAAGGTCTCACCCCGCGCGCAGGTTCTGTCTGCGGAAGAGCGCGAAACCGCGATTGATACGAGCATATCAACTACGTGTGGGGAGGAAGCGCCGAAAACTCCCCGATACCTCGGGCACGATGCTCAGGTGTTTTCGACGGAGAGAGTTGCGAGCACACTGCACGGCGTTTGGCTTGGGAGAGTCAGCGGTGAGTATGACAAACAACTCTTTGCCAAAGATGGATTCCTCAACGTCGACTACTACATGGTTGTTGACGTCACTCGCGGTGAAGCGTTCGTACTTCAGGAATTCGGTCCTAACCGCCCTGGCGCTGCGCTGCGAGCGAAGCCGGGAGCTCCGACGTGGTCGTATGTATGGTGTGCTAAAGAAAACTACAAGAGCCCATCACCGCGCCAGATTCACGAGTTTGTGAAAGTGTCGGACAATGTCGAAGACGCTCGAGAGCTTTTGAGTGGTTCCACGGGTTTGAAGATGGGGGACGGCCAGGTAGTGCTTTCGAATGTCTGGCGGACACTTGTTGACATGAAATTCTTCGACGACCCCAAACGCTCCCTTGCCTACGCGGGGGCCATGTTCAAACCTATAACAATGGGAAATCGCCCGGATAGTTTAGGTGGCTCCCTGTTTGAATTGAGGATGGTGGGAGAATACCGGGGAATCGGACAGACCGCCGCCAAGTTCCAGGCTGGAGAGCCGATCCACAACGTCGAAATGGGAAAATTTCTCGGCGTCTCGATGGATTCAGGAGATTTCCTGGTTGCGTCCATCGGACTTGGCAATGAAGAGATTGGTCCGAAACAAGACGACGTTATGAACACTTTTTCAACCCAAATGGCCTTTGACAAAGTCGTCATCGGACCTTTGGGAAGCGAAAAATCCTTAACGCGCAAAACGGCTAAGAAGTAACCGACGTCATTCGGCAGGAGTGACACCCGAACACTCCTGCCGGAAGACGTAGTTCTTGTTACTTCAAGTTCCACCAGCACTGCTTCAACCGATACTGCGCGACCCGCCAACTCTTCGGAAGACCCGAGTAGCTCCCCCGCCTGAACTGCGATTCCTGTCATGACTCCCAAGACTTCTGAAGCTGGCGGCGATGCTCGCAGAATTCATTGCGAAGTCAGAGTAGGAATGATATTACTAACCACCCCCTCCACAGATCCGGACGAGCGCTACTAACGCATTTGGCTCTTGCCTCAGGTGATGAGCCAGGTCGCCTCAGTGGATGAGGGTGATTATGGATAACGAGCGGCGGCAGCCAGGGGTTAACTTTACATCTGCCCACGTCAACCGCCGCCATCTGACTGCGACGCCGCACCGTCCAGTGAAACTTTCAATTAAATACAACCTGCCGGTTTAGCCCCGGCGCACAGGAGAATTGCAATGCCAAAACTACTGCGTAATGTGCTTGCCGTCCTCGCGGGACTCGTCATAGGCGGAGTGGTCAACATGCTGCTCATCACTGTCAGCCCCATGCTCATTCCTCCGCCTGCAGGCGTGGACATGACTACCGCAGAAGGCCTGACCAAGGCGATGCCTCTGCTTGAGCCGCGGCATTTCATAATGCCGTTCCTGGCGCACGCCGTTGGTACGCTGCTTGGCGTGCTCGCTGCCTACATGATCGCCGCGAGCTATAAGCCACACATTGCCTGGGTAATCGGCGCGCTCTTTCTTTTGGGTGGTGTGGCAGCAAGCGTCATGATTCCCGCGCCGACGTGGTTCAAAGTGCTTGACGTCGTGGTCGCGTACTTGCCGATGGCCTGGTTGGGAATTCTGATTGGCAGTCGCATGCAGCAGGGAAAGACTGTTGCACGCGAAAGCGAGGCCTAAAAACATCCGTCGAGTCGGACTGCTGCCGGACCGGCGCATAGGAGAACCCTCATGAAAATGAACCTCGGAGCATTCTCAGTCAGTCTTGCCGTCAAAGATATCGCCGCGTCGCGGGCGTTCTACGAGAACCTCGGATTCGAACAGGTTATGGGCGACGCGGCGCAGGGCTGGTTGATCATCCGTAACGGGGATACGACGATCGGCCTGTTCCAGGGGATGTTTGATCGGAACATGCTCACCTTCAACCCGGGATGGAATAGCAAGGCGGAAAAGCTCGATGACTTCGCCGACATTCGGGAGATTCGGCAGGACCTTAAAGCCAAGGGTGTGGCGCTCGCTTCCGAGACGGTTGAAGCTGATGCTGGGCCGGCAAGTCTGATGCTCACTGACCCCGACGGAAATCCGATTCTCCTCGATCAACACGTCGAGAGCCCACCAGATTTGAAGACCCGAATGGCAGAGAAAGAGTAGAGCGATTGCTCACCAACGAGTCTTTAAGTCCCGCGAAGCGGGTCGACCGACAATAGCCCAGCACTTGAGTGCTGGGATCAGAACGCATACATCGAGTGAGTCCGCAAAGCGGACGACTGAACTTCCGATAGTTCAGCCGTCCGTTTTACGGACTGGAACACTTGACCCGCTTCCTCCCAGCACTAAAGTGCTGGGCTACTGTCAGTCGTCGGCTTCACCGACTCAAAAGCCTTACCTTTTTGTGCAGGCCCTTCGACACCGACCGGATTCAATCCTCGCTTCCCTTCCCGTCAGCTCTGATTAATTAGCAAACCCGGAGAAGCCGTCTGCGGCTTTCTATCTTTAGATTCAGTCATCCTGTGATAGTTACGTCGCCAGTCGAAGAACACTCCGGCAGCGGCAAGTCAATCAGTTGATTAGTGGAGGAGCCTCATGAAAATCAAGAACTTCTTTTGGTTGGTTTTAGTCGTTGGATTTACTGGAACTCAAGTAGCGGCCCAGAAAGCTCCGTCAAAGGCGCAGCGCCTGTCTGCGTCCGAGAGTGTATCCGTGCTCAATACGAGCATAGCAAGTACGTGTGCGGAGTCGGCGCCGAAATCAATCCGGCCGCTGGCGCACGACGCGCAGGTCTACACGGAGGATCGGGTTGCGAGCACGCTGAACGGCGTGTGGCTGGGGAAAGTCAGCGGCGAGTATGACAAACAGCTCTTCGCCAAAGACGGATTCCTCAACGTCGACTATTACATGATTGTCGACGTCAAGCGCGGTGAGACGTTCGTGTTTCAGGAGTTTGGCGCCAATCGTCCTGGCACCCAGTTTCGCGCGAAGGCTGGCGCCCCGAAGTGGACTTACGTTTGGTGTGCCAGGGAGCAATATAAGAGCCCGTCACCCCGTCAGGTCCACGAGTTTACGAAAGTGTCAGACAACGTCGATGACGCTCGCGACCTGCTGAACAAGTCAACGGGCATGGAAGTGGCCGGCCAGGGTCAGGTAGTGCTTTCGGATGTCTGGAAAAGATTGGTTGAAGCCAAATTCTTCGACGATCCGAAACGCTCTCTGGCCTACGCCGGCGTCCTGTTCAAACCCATGAACCTGGGAAATATCGGGGTTGCTGCCGGTGGCTCCCTGCTTGAATTGAGGCTGGTAGGAGAGTACCGGGGAGCCGGGCAAACGGCCGCTAAGTTTGCGCTCGGCGAGCCAATCCACAACGTCGAGGGAGGCAGTTTTCTCGGCGTCACGTCGGGCGGCGGCGATTTTCTGGCTGCGTCCGTCGGACTTGGCAACGCAATGATGGGCCCGAAGCCTGACTTCAACGCTAACGTCTTCTCCACCCAAATGGCCTTTGACAAAGTCGTCATCGGTCCTTTGAGCGGCGGCGGCGCGACCTTGCGCAAAACGGCAAAAAAATGACCAACCCGCCCCAGGCAGGAGTGACCACCAATCACTCCTGCCGAGGGACGATTCCTGGAGAACCGATAACGGGTGGAGGACGCGATGAACCGGCTCGTAGTTATCGGCTCCAGCATCTCAGGCGGGCTCGCTGCCTGTTATTTGAAGCTCCGCTTTCCTGACTGCGAAGTCATCTCCATTCAAAAGCCCAACGCGAAGTTTCCGGTCGTGGGCGAATCCCTCACCGAATTCAGCACCCTGTTGTTTCACGAAATAGGACTCGGTCCCTATCTTGAGGAACAGCATTTTCACAAGTACGGCCTGACGTTCTACTTCAAAGAGAAGCTGGACGACCCGACTGACTACACTTATTCGACGCACGAGGCGACGCGGATTCCGCCGATGCCGTCGAACCAAATCAATCGTGCCACGCTGGCCGTTCGTCTGAAGGAACGCGCAAAGGAACTCGGCGTTGAGATGATCGACGGCGTTGTCACTGACGTCTCGATTCGCGAAGGTGGTCCTCACCAGATCGTTTACGCCGCGAATGGCGGTGACCCGGTCAGCATCGAGACAACCTGGATAGTTGATGCAAGCGGGCGCAATAGATTCCTGGCCAAGAAGCTTGGTCTACAGAAAACCTCTGAATTCCAAAGGTCTTCGTTTTGGTTCCGCCTTGAAGGGTTCGACAAAGAAATCCTGAAGCAGATGGAGCACGTCAAAACTCCCCACCATTGTTTTGACTCCTACTACGTAACTCACCATTTCTTTGGCCGGCACAATTGGATGTGGGCGATACCGATGCGACCGGATCCGGCGGCCGACCGCGACCTCATCAGTATTGGCATCGTGTTTCGTCCGGACCTGTACCAGAAAGAGATTTCATCAGTCGACGCATTTTTGGCCGAGGTCGGCGCCGAACATCCGGTCGTCGCGGACCTGGTTAAGAGTGGCACGATTGTCGACGACACCAACATCTTTCGCAACTACTTCTACGAGACGAAACAGAGCTACAGCCGCAACGGGTGGTTCATCATCGGCGATGCCGGCGACACCGTCGATCCTCTCTACAGCACCGGAATCTCCATGACGTCCATCCAGATCAAACAAGTCGCCGCCATCATCGAGGCCGACCGGAACGGCACGCTCACCGAAGAATTCGTTAGCGATCTCGAAAGCCTATACAAAGCGATCCGGAACAATCTCCAGTACGAGATCAGCAGGCTCTTCGAAGTAATCGGCGACCCGTTTCAGGCGCATCTGCGAATGCATTGCGCGTCGATGTTCTACTTTTATGTCTTGCTGCCTTCCTGGCTGTGCGGATACATCACCGATCGCGTCGGTGCGAGAGTGATGAAGAAAGTTATCGAAGACGGCGCCAGGAGATTCGAGTCGCTCAGAGCTCTGCTGCCGGTTGCGTCACAACGCCTGGGCCCACTTCCTGCCGGCGAGATCCGAAACCTGTACGGTCAAACCGTCAACTGGACGCTGACCGGGCCGGCTGAAAAGTCGATGCCGCGCGACTTCGCGAGGTGCAGTCTCTTCTACGCAAAAATCCGACTTTACGTGCTGAGAAAATCTGGATGGCATCAGTGGCCCAGGCATCTTTCGATGTGTCTTGCCGATGTAGTCAAAGCGTTCTTGTTCGGCGGCGTGATGAGAGGCCGATCGATTAAGGAGCTGAGCGTGGTGAAGTGGCTGGTGGCGCGTCAGAGGTCGATGCCTGCCAGTCATTCCAAGGAAGCTGGTGAAGCTCGTAAGCAAGCGATATCTACCGCGCCTACGATTCACTCCAAAGATTTGGTTGAAGCCGGCAGTACGGCCGGCAACTCGTGATGACCGTTACGCAACTGTTCACATCTTTCAGATCTGGCGTTTGGTATGAGGTGAAACGATGACCGCAAAGCTGTCGCAATTCGTGACTCTGGCCTTGCCCGGTTCTCACACGGTGCCAGGTCTCTCTGTCGAGCTCGCGCTATCGCGCTTTGACCGCCAACAGGCGCTTGAAATCTACCGCGACGTTTACAAACGCAAAGGGCTGCTGCGGGACAGCACCCTCAAGTCGCAGGTGTTGCCGCAGGCTTGTGCGCCGGGATCGGCGATGTTCATTGCGAGAGAATACGGCGCGATCGTCGGCACGATTAGCTTCTACATGGACTCGGTGATCGGTCTTCCCATGGACGACGTCCACGGCGAGGAAGTCGATGAAATGCGAAGTCGTTTTGCGCGCGTCGCGGAAGTCGGCGGTCTGGCCGTGCTCGAAGATCGGCGCGGGGTGGGAATCACGATGATGCTCTACCTGGCGACGTTTCGTTGGGCGCTTGCGACCGACACGCAATGCCTCGTTGCTTGCGTCAATCCTTCGTCGCGCCGCGCGTACAGCAAGCTGCTGCTCTTCGAGACGCTCGGCGAATGTAAACAGCACCCGCGCTTTCTTGGCGCGCCGTCGATTCCCATCGGCGTTGATCTCACCGAACATCAAAGACGCTATCGGGAGACGCAGAATGGCAAGCCGGGCCAGTCGCATAAGTTCTTTCGTGACACGCAACCTTCCCACACCTATGCCGACCTCGGCGCCGCACAGTACCTTCAATGGTCGCACGATGAAGTTTCGGAAATGATCAGGACGAAGCAACTGCAGCTCGCCGGCGATGATCGTCTCTACATCGAGCGACATTATTCGACTAACGCCGTTGCCGGCAGCCCACGGTAAAAGAGGTAAGGTCAAGTTGTTGCTGTCAACAATTCTCCTCGAGTTGTTCACGTCACCGCAATTCAACCGGATTCCTGAACCTGATCTAATCATGGATTCGGAAGAGGCGGTGTCGGCTTTCGCGCGTGCGGGCCAACCGGGCGGCATCTTGTCCGGCGTCTACGCTTTCTACGTCGAACAGGCGTGCAAGATGATTCGCCCTGGAGATCGCGTGCTGGATCTTGGTTGCGGTGCGGCGCGGCTGCTCGGGTCAATTGCGGCGCTGAACGAAGACGCGAGCTTCGTCGGCGTCGACTTCTCCGCCCCGATGATCGACACCGGAAACGAATCACTCCGTAACTTAACGACGCGAAATGTCGACTTACGCATCGATGACATGACAGCGCTGTCGTCGGTCGAGTCAGGAAGCATCGACGTCGTGTTGTCGTCGATGGCTTTGCATCATCTGTTTGACACCGGCCAGCTCGAACGGTGTTTTGAGGCGATCGAGCGAGTGCTGGCCCCGACCGGCAAGGTCTTCATATCGGACTTCGGCCGGCTCAAGAGTTTGAAATCCGTGGAGTACTTCGTGCGACGCGCGATCCCGCCGGACGAGCCGGTACTTGAACACGACTATCGCGCCTCATTGCGAGCAGCGTTTTCAAGAGAGGAGTTCGGCCGGGCGTTGTCGAGCCAGATGAAACAGCGGCTTTCCATCTATTCGACGGTGCTGAGTCCAATGATGGTCATCCTGATGACGCCCTTTCCCGAATCGCCGCGCAGCCGTGGTTGGAACACCCCACTGCTCAAGACGCTGCCGAGCAAGCGCCGCGCTGACTACCAGCAACTGCGCTTGTCGCTTCGTCTCGGAGGCATGCCATGCTGAGCACGATAACTGCCGACGTTGAGGTAACACAGACTTCACTCGACCAGGCGATTAGCGCGTGGCGGCGAGCGATCGGTGATGATCATGTCATCACCAACACGGCCGGTTACAACGTTGACACGAGCAGTTTCACGGCTCGAATTCCGGTCGCGCTTCGCCCAACTTCCACCGAGCAGGTGCAACAGGTCGTAAGGATCGCCCAACGCTTTTCTATCCAGATTTATCCGATTAGCACCGGACACAACTGGGGATATGGCACGTCAGTTCCAGTTCGCTCGCCAGCTGCGATCGTAGACCTGTCGTTGATGAACAAAGTCATCGACTTTGATCGAGACCTTGGCGTGGTGACCCTTCAGCCCGGCGTTACCCAAGGGCAACTCAGCGAATATTTGCGATCGCGCGGGCTTCCCTTCCTGGTGCCGGTTACCGGTGCGGGTCCTTCCTGCAGCATCGTTGCCAACGCACTCGAACGCGGCTTCGGCGTAACACCAATTACCGATCACTTCGGCGCCATCATTTCAATGAAGGTGGTTCTGCCTGACGGCGAGATCTACGAGTCGTACACGCGAACCTTCAACACGGCTGGCGTGGCGCAAGCGTATAAGTGGGGAACCGGTCCTTATCTCGATGGCTTGTTCTCGCAATCGAATCTGGGAATCGTTGTTGATGCGAGCATCGCGCTTCAGGCGAGAGCCGAGCGCAGTGGCGCGTTGTTCTTCGTACTCGATTCGAACCAGGCAGTAGAACAAGCAACTCGGCAAATCAAGCAGGTCTTGAGTGCGGCCGGGCAGAACATTGGCGCAGTAAACCTGATGAGCCGAAGCCGCGTTGAATCTATGCTGAGCGGATCTCAGAAGATGTCGCCAGGCATCGGAGACAATGCCGCCACGTCGCTTCGCCGTAGTTTGGCATTGCCCGCCGGCGCCTGGTTTGGGTTTGGGTCCGTGTATGGAAGCAAGGAGCATTATCGAGCGACGTGTCGACTTGTGAGGCGACATTTGCGAGGGCACGCGCGGCAGATTCGGATATTTACTGCGGACGACGTCAAGCGTCTGCGTTGGTTGAGCGTGCTGACAAGCAAAGTTGGCTGGCAGCAATTGGCTGGACTCGCCGAACGCTTGCAGGGTGCGCTCGAGATTGTCAGTGGCGTTCCTTCAACAGTCGCTCTGCCGCTGGCGTATGCGAAGTCGGGCCAGGCAAAAGACGCGAGCGCGTTGAACCCGGCGCGCGACGGCTGCGGTCTGTTCTGGTATTCGCCGCTCGTGCCAATGCGGCCGGGAGTTGTCGAGCAGTTTATCGAGTTCGCGGAACGCACCTGCAGCAAGCACGGGTTACTCGCACCGATTACGTTGACGACGTTATCGCCGCGCTGTTACGCGAGTACGATTCCGCTGCTGTTTGACCGCACGAGTCCCGAGGTTGAAGGTCGAGCGAGAATGTGTTTTGAAGAGCTCTACGAGCAAGGCGTGGCTTTGGGGTTCGTGCCGTACCGAATGGGAGCGCAGTTCATGCCTGTCCTCATGCGTAACAACAATCGAGTTGGGCCGGTGGTGAGGGCTATCAAAGACGCCCTCGATCCTAACGAGGTGTTGGCGCCGGGTCGATACTCTTTCGGCTAGCTTATGCTCGCGTGCGTTTGTGCTCGCGTGCGGTGAAATTGTAGGGGCGTCACTCCGTGGGCGCCCCGCTTTTGCCTCCGTGAGCGGCCCGGATGGCGCAAAGCGGGGGCGCCCACGAAGTGACGCCCCTACAATACTGCCTACAGAGATTTAAGATATTCCAGCACGCTCAGTCGCTGCTCTCTGCTGAGTCCATCCGCGAACGGATGTCCACCATTACCCATCGTCGCTCGAGTCGTATCGTAATACATCCTCTTTTCCGTGAGCGTGTGTGTCTCCGGCATCCGCTTGTACTCTTCCACCTGCAACCCGACGCGCGTGTTGTCATAGCCTCGATAGTCTTTGACTTTCCACACCGTCGGCCGCTCGTCGGGGAAGAGCACGTGATAGACAGTCGGCACTGAGCCATTGTGAAAATACGGCGCCGAAGCCCAAATGCCGTCAAGCGGCGGCGCAACATAGCCTTTGGAATTAGTCGTGATATTCGTCTCGCCAAACTTGCCCATCCACGAACTGCTGAAGTGCTTTTTGAAGTCAGGGCTCAAACCGTCGAGGCGCGCGCGATCGGTGTTGACGAGCTCAACCGGCACAACCGTATTCGGATACGCGCCGCCACGTCCCGGCACTCCATGACACGCCGCGCAGGTCTCGGAATAGATTTGCTGACCGCGCGCCGCCAGACTCTTGTTGATGACACCCTGGTATTTCGGACTGTCGATCGTGTGCAGCCAAGCGTAGATGTCCTTGTAATCCTCTTCCCAGGATTTGAACAGCGCCGGCGTGAAGGAAGGATCGAGCGAAAACTGCATGAGCGGCCGGATGCTCTTCTCGGCAAAGCCGTCTGAGTAGAACGCCTTCTTCTTCGCGGTAAACCACAACGGCGGCGGATCGAGATAGTGGTTGAGTGGCTTCAGGTCCAGCGGCTGCTCGCGCATGTTCAAGTCTCCATCTCGGAACGACATGAAGTTGACGCTGAACGTAAAGGAATTGAAGTTTCCTTTCGACGCGCTGAGCAAGCCTTCCGGATACTCGACGTGCGCGGCGGGTTTGCCGCCGGTGAGAAAGAGTAGTCCTTGCGTGAAAGGCGGATTGCCAGGTTTGTCGCCGTGAAGGATCGTGATGGTGGCCGCGGTGTCTTCAAAGAGACTGGAAAAATCCAGGGAGTTGTTTGGTAAACCCAAAATCGTTTTTCCCTCAACTGCCCCCGCGTGGCAAATCAGACACGACATTGCCCAGCTCCCATCCTTCTCGACAATCATGCCAAGCGGAGCGCCGGCGTTGTCGTAGGGAGCCTCAAGCAGACCGTATCGCTCCAGTATCATCTGCCGTCTGGCTTTGTCCGACGCTTTCTCCGCGGCAGCTCTTGAAGCGGCATCCCAGGAGCGCCACAGATTGTCAAAGACGACCGGATCCGTGAAGGTCGGAGAATACTTGTTGGTCTCGATTTTCTTTAGCCCAGGGTGTGGAGCTGCACTGGCTGTCTTTGACCGTGTGCGCGGTGACGAAAGCGCGGACGAGGAACACACAACCGCGAGAACAACGGCGAGCGAGTAACACGCAATAGCAAGCAGGACGATTCTCTTCATGACATTACCTCGTGGGATTCGGCTTTGCCGCCTGGCGTGCGACGGACATGGCCACCGCCACACACATCAGACGGCAAAGCCGAAATGCGCGTTCGAAACACTTTTTCTCAAACCCAAACCGCCAGGTCAGTCGATCGATCTTGAACTCACGAGTCGTGAACTTACGCGATCGTGCGGTTCCCGTTTGCCGGATCCACCTCCACCACCCTTTCCAGGCCGGCATCGCCCACGGCAATGAAGCCGCTTGCCTGTACCGTCATGCAGAGCGGCGCTTGAAAGCTTGGCCCCGTGCCGACGCCGGCTCCCGATACAATCGTGCGGTTGCCGCTGACTGGGTCGACTCGGATCACTGCCAGCAGGCTAAAATCCGTCACCACGATATTGCCGTCGGACTCTACGCCAATATTCTCCGGTGCCTGAAAGTCTGTTCCGGTGCCGGTGCTGCTATCCGAAAGGATCGTGCGGTTGCCGTTGGTGGCATCCACTCGGACCACCGCCTTCATGGCAGAGTCTGTACACACGAAGTTGCCGTCGGCCTCCACGGCAACGTTAAGCGGGGTTTGAAAGTCCGGGCCGGTACCGGTGCTGTTGTCCGAAACGATCGTGCGGTCGCCGCCGGGAAGCGTGACCCGAATGATCCCGTTCACACCGTCGTCCAACACCACCAGGTTGCCGTCGGCCTCCACCGCCATGTGAGTAGGTACCTGTAATTCCGGGCCAGTGCCGACGGTCTGATTCGGGATGGAACCAGAGATGAGGGTGCGGTCGCCGCTGGCAGGATCGACCTGGAACACTGCCTTCGTGTCGGTGCCACCATTTACCACCACCAGATTGCCGCCGCTCTGCACCGCAATGCCGCTGGGCCCCTGGAAATCTGGTCCGGTGCCCGTGCTGGCATCCGAGATGATCTTGCCCTTGCCGCCGACAGGATTGACCTTAACTACAGCATTCAAGCTGGCATCAAGTACTGCCAGGTCGTCGCCAGACTGCGCGATGCCAACGGGTTCACCAAGGCAGAATTTCATGGTTCCGCTCGACGATATGACCGTGCGGTTACCGTTGGTCTGGTCGACCTCGATTATTGCCTCGCGACAGGAATCGAGCACCACCAGGTTTCCACTTGTCTGTCCCGCGAGGTTTCTTGGAGTCTTAAAGCCGGGACCAGTGCCGGTAGTGCTGTCCGATATGATCGTTCGGTTGCCGGTAGCAGGATCCACCAGGAGCACTGCATCCAGTCCATCATCGGCTACGATCAATTGACCGTTGGCCACCGTTACGCCGCTGAGCGCAGCGAAGCTCGGGCCGCTACCCGTTTTGGCATCCGATACGACTGTGCGGTCGCCGCTGACGGGATCGACGCTCACCACCGCCGACAGCCCATTATCTACGACGTAGATTTGACCGTTGGACCCAGTCGCAATGCCAATAGGCGCAGCGAAGTTGGGACCGGTGCCGGTGCTGGCGTTCGATAGGATTGTGCGGTCGCCGGTGTCTGGATTTATCCGCACCACCGCCAACAGGCTAAAGTCTGTGCACACTATCTGCTCGTCGGTTTCTATGGCTATGTTGAAGGGTTGGAAGTCTGGGCCGCTGCCGTTATTGGCATCCGACAGGATTCCGCGGTTGCCGCTGGCGGCATCGACAAAGACCACCGCTCGCAGGCCAGTATCGACGACCAGCAGGTTGCTGCCGTCCTGCACCGCGATGTTCAGTGGTGCCACAATATTCGGGCCGGTGCCGGTGTTGGCATCCGAGATGATCTTGCGGGCGCCGCTCGTGGGGTCAACCCCCAACACCGCCATCAGACTCAGATCTGTGCACACAAGCTGTCCATCGGCCTGCACTCCGAGGCCATTCGGGGTTCCAAAATCGGGGCCGCTACCAGTACTGGGATTATCGGGCATCGTCTTAACTCCTCCTCATAATTTTGACCGTAACTCTTCGTGAAGAGTTTAGTGCTGTGACGTCGCCGCCGAATTCTCCGCGCTTGCGGATTGTCGTTCGCCAAATTTTAGTTACATCACTGAGGCGCGCCGGCGTCTCGTTTAGACCGGCAGATCTTCTCCGATATTGCGCAATCCCCGGGTCAACGCCGCGGCTGCTAACGAAGTTCTTGACAAGACTGCGCACCCGCCATATAGATTCTCATCACCTGACAGTTACACGCGGCCTGCTCCGGAAACCATCAATGACCGAATCAGAATTCATGGAAGTTGTTTGTGAGGTGCGGAGTATTGACGATCCGTCGTTCCTCGACCTTCCGCTGGAGGCGGCGCCGTTCGACTCGCTTGACCTGCTCGAGCTGCGGGCTTCGCTGGAAACGCGCCTCAACCTGCCGCTCACTGACGAGAGATTCAACTCCGCCTCAACCCTGCGCGATCTCTATCTGCTGGTCAACAAATGACCGACACCGTTGTCCACTTGCCGCAAACAGACGCCACCGGCCTTTCTGAAAACTGGCTGTTCAAGCATTGCGGAGAGATGCACTGGGATTACCTGTGCGCGGCGATGGGCGTGGGCGGCGTTAATTCCGAAGAGATGCGCGACGACCTTGGCAAAAGACTCTATCCGACGTTTGTGGCCATTCGCGGCCGGTACGAACAACCGCTTAGCCGCGTCGAGATGGACGAGCGCTTGCAAACCTCCGTCAAGCTCAAACATTTCGGTCGCGCGTTCTTTCAAGGCGTCATCACGGTACGCAACGATACCGCACGTTTCGACCTCGAGATGCTCACCACCTTCGTCGCGCGCAACCGCGAAGGACTCAACGATCTGCATCAATCGCTGCCGGCGTCGAACCTCGCGTATAACTGCGAGCCGCTCGGCGCGCCACCGACTCTTTTGAAACTCAGTCAGTCGCTCCGCCATCGAAAGATCACGGAGTACGATTTTGTCGGTTATCGTTTTTCGCCACTTGAACCGAAGCTTGATTTATCTACCAGCTACGAACCATCGCCTTACATCGATTACAACGGAGCGGGACTGCTTTACTTCGCAGCTTATCCAACAATCACGGATACGCTCGAACGGCAGTTAATCATGAATCACGAATTGATGGAGGAGGCGGGCGATTGGGCGGTGCGAACTTCGACGGTCGCGCGCGACGTGTTCTATTACCGCAATCTGAATCTTGGTCAGCGGTTGAAGGCGACGCTCAGGCGCTTCGACCGCGTGGGCGAAAATATCATCCTGCACACGTCGCTGACGGCTGAAAGCGATGGCGCGGCGCTGGCCGACATCTTCACCGCCAAACGCGTCTTACCTTAAACCGCAGCAGCTACTAATTCGGGGCTCCAACTCCGGCTCAGGTCAGAACCTTCTGCGTGAGCGGGTTGGTCAGTCGAGAAGTCCGACAGCGCATCAATCCAGAGACGGACGAAACGCCGGCGCTCCGCTTCGGCGAGTTCGGCGGGCAATGAAGGCCAACCCTCGTGCGCGACATATGCGTAGTTAACACCGCGAATATTCTTCAGTTTGACGCGCGTGTGGGTTTCCACGTCTCCCCACGCAGCTTTCGTGATCGTCGCCGTAAACTCGTTTCCGCTGGGTTCGTGGACTTGCGCGCGGACACCGGCAAGCGCAGTTTGATACCAGCGCGGGTCGTTGAGCGCCGCCTTTAGTGAATCCAGCTTCGTTTCATCCAGTCGAGCAGTGAAGACAAACGCCTTGCGCCAACTGTAGCGAGTATTGACGTCCTTCAGCAGCGACTTCTCAAGCCGCATCAGGAACTCGCTCCAACCGACGCGCAGGCATTCCGCCTCTTCGACGCTGAGCGCGCCACGGTCCTGGACCGTCAACTCCGTACCCTGCTTCCGCCGCAGCAGCGAAAATCGCACCTCGTATTCCGGCCCGCACCCGACAAACTTCCAACGCACGCCGAGAATGATGCCCGGATCCCACTCGATGACACGGCCGGAGAAAAAATCGCCGTCGCCAACGTCCATGTAAACCGGGGCGTCAGGCCCAAAGTGTTCCGTGTCGGCAAACCACTTCGCCAGCAACTCAGGCTTGGTCAGACAGTCCCAGACTTTTTCAACCGGCATCGGAATCTGTCTCTGCGCGACGACTGTGTACATCGGAGGCCCCCTCTGATAATTGCTGCTAGTTGAATGGCCGAACCGCGTTAATTAACGAGCCTGCACGTCGAGGATGAGATGAAGACGCGGCAAGCTGTCATGCTCGTTGACTACGGTGTGCGGCACGTCAACCCGCACGTGGTAAATTTTTCCGGGCGAGAGATGCGACGTGACCAGCCATTCATCGTCGCGCCCTTCGCGCTTACGGCCCCACACGTAGAGGCTTTGCGGATTGGTAAAGATCGGAACATGCACGCGCGTGGCGATCTGTTCGTAAGCGTTGTCGTGATCGGTATGCATCGCCCACGAGAAGCCGGGCAGCAGCCACGCCAGGAACATCCCGTCTATCCCGCCGACCTTCACGCCGAGCGCATCGCTACACTTCGCGCAAAGTTCCAACACCTTGTCGGGTGCGCCCGGCAACACTTTCGGGAGGAGCGTTACCACCGGTTCAGGATTGGGGTAATGAACCGTAATCCAGAACTCTTCATACTCGCGCACACTGAAGCTCACGTCTTTGCCGAGCGTGGCGAAGAGCGCATCCGGCGTCGTCGTGTTGCCGATAGGTACGGCAAGCGAGCCGGAGTGTTCGATGTGAGTGGGAAATTCCTCGCCAGACTCCAGAAACTTCCTGATCCAGTCGAGGTAAGGCTTCAGCGAATGTTTGAGTTGGCGGGCGTCTTCGTCCGTCCACTCAATCGCCATCTCTTGCTGCAAATAGTCGAGGTCGAATATTTGCGGGTGTTCTTCAATCAGCGCGGGCGCAGTCGACATGTGAGCCCCTCCCTCTTGATAACGCCCGTACGATTATGCCAGGTGCATCCGTTTCAAGGCGTGCGCGATAGTTTCAACAACTCGTAAGAAAACTTAGGTTCCCAGCCGTCAATCCCCTCCGGCAACAGGTCGAAGAAATGCCAGGTGGCACAAAAGTCATCGCCCGGCGCGAACTCGGCGCGGCTGACGCGGTAGATCTTGCCGTCGGCTTCCTTCGTGAACACTGAGACGCCGGGCATCAAGCCTTCGTTTTCAATGTCGAAGCCCATGTCAGATACGAAGGTCGTCCCCTGGGTTGAGTAGACGGGGAAGTTCCAGCCGCGCGACTGCGCAAACTCCTGTTGCGCTTCCGGCTTATCGGGCGAGGTCAGGACGAAAGCAACACGGCTTTCGAGGTGCGGCAGCAACCCGGTGAACCCGTCGGCCCACATGGTGCAGAAAGGGCAATCGCGTCCCATGTTGTGTACCAGGATCAGCCGGCTGCGATCGCCGAAGAGAGTTGAGAGCGACGCTTCACGTCCCTCGGAATCCAGCAACTGATAATTCTGGACTTCTTCACGCGGACGTTGGCGGCGGAGTTCGGCCAACTTTGTCTTGATGTCCTGAAGTTGATAATCCAGATCGTCAATCTGTTTGTCTATTTCCGTTTTCATCGTTAGTCCTCCACCACCGGTGACGCGGTGGTTCTGCCAAGGTCAGCCTGAAAGTTTTTCGCCCGGCTGATTTCAGCCGAGCCATTTAGTTATCGCGAAGGAGCGTTGGCATCCAAACGAGTTGCCACCAACGCTCCTATGCTAATCGAATTAATCAGGCTCGAACAGCCCGCCAGCCTTGCCTTGCGGCGAGACTTACTGGCCGTGACCGTGGCTGGTAGCCGCGCCGCTCTTAACCGTCTCGCGCTGACCACCGACCGACATGTGCCATTGCACCCACTTCCACTCGCCATTCGTCTTGACCGCGGTGCCGGTTCCGAAGAAGTGATCAACCTGTTCCGTTCCGTCGGCCTTCTTCAAGCGGATGGTGCACTCTTCCGTGCAGACTCCAAACGTCGCCGTCGCCCGGCAGTTCATCTTCGGCATGTCGAGCGATAAGGCACCCTCCTGGCTGATGCCGGCATTGACTCTTTCAAGGTGCGCGTCGATCTCTTTCTTCGACCGCAGCGACACCGGCGTCATGTTGTCTGGATCCAGTTCAAAGGTAACGAGTGCATCGTCGCCAATGTACGACTGCTTCAGGCCTTTGAGGTCGCCTGCGTTCGCCACTTCGTGCGTGCGGTGAAGCGCAGCCGCCAATTCCTGCGACGCCTTCGCGTCCCACTGCATCGTGTCTTTCGCCGTGCTGCCACTGGTCCGGGCGCTGGCGATCCAAAGCAGCGTCACAGCCGCTACCAAAGCCACGGCGATGCTGATCCCACCCCGTACGCTGATAAGCCTTCTTGTCATGAAATTGCCTCCATTCTGCGGTTGAGTTGCGATTGAATCGTCAGCCAATCTGGGAACTTCGAAGCTGGAGTATAGGTTTGGTGTGGACCTTGATCTTCTCCGCGCTTGCGCAATTCCCTGAACGGTTGGATTCGGTCGTTCGCCGGCTTCCGAGTCGGCAAAGTCGCTTCGCGGACTGTATTCGGGCCTTGTGCAAGCCGTGTTCATTGGACGACCGGCAACATTAGCCGCTCAACCGGTTGCTCCTCGAGAAGCCGGTCAAAAACATCGGCGAAGTACGGCTCGCCTTCGGCCGCTGCAGGAATCTCCGCCAGCGTTCTTTCATTCCGCAGCTCCCCGCTGGACCTGCCGCTGTAGAGAATTACCAGCTCGTGGCTATCGATGTAGTCCGCGAAACCCACCCGGTGATAAAACGTTTCCGGCCTGGGCGGTCCTTCCGCCAGGTCGCAAGGCAATCCGGCGTCGATGCAACGCAGGAGCGCGGGCATGTCGAAGTGAACTTCCTCAACCTCGCGTTCGAAGTATTCCTTCCCGTCCAGGTAAACTGTTTTCAACTCGGCAGCCAGGTCTGAGTCCTCGGGAATCGGGAGCGTCAACATTTCGTAGCTGAAGAGCTCGGTAAAGAACGGCACCAGATCCGCCGGCACAGCGGGAAGAATCTCTTCCTGCCACCAGTCTTGCAGCCTCGTCGCGAGCTGGTGCTCGTAGTAAAAATAGCGAATGCCCCGGTGGACTCTCGCGCTGTCCATGGTTCGCACCATCTCCTGCCGGCACTCCCAAATCCCGCGCACCACGTCGTCAGTCTGGCGTCCGACCCACTCGTCGAGAGACTTCAACACCTGCGACTGCTTGATCGACGCCAGCTTGCGCAGCGGAATCCAGATGTTCCGGAAGATCGCGTTTTCGGCGACGACGCGGGCCCAGAAGAGGAAGTGATGCATGCGAGCATTCTCTTCGATCGTCATCTCGGGATGGCTGATGACATACTCGAAGTCAAACTCTTCGTGCCGCACCGTCACGAGGCCGCAGCGGGCGCGGTTCTTATGGAAATCGGTGTTTGGGAGGAGCAGGTGGGGATAAGTAGCGATCCTTGAAGTGAACTCCGAGATGCGATCATAGCCGGCGATAAAGGTGTCTGAGGTCTCGCCAGGGAGTCCCCAAATCAGCTCGGCATAAGTGTCGAGTCCCTCTGTCCGCAACCAGCGTGCGAGATCCTCAAACTCGTTCAACTTCATGTTCTCGCGGTGCATTTTCTCCAGCGCTTTTTCGGACAGGCTCTGGAGCGACAACGTGAAGGAGCTCTTCAGCCCCGCCTGCTTCATCTTTTTCACAATTCTGTAGAAGCGCTCGCCCTTGTTTTTCGCCCACGAAGCTTCGATGTTCAGCGGGTAGCCGTAGCGCTCTTTCATGCGAATCACGTCGTCCACAAAGATCTCGTCTTCGGGGAGCAGGCCGAGGTTTGCGTCGCACAGGGCGATGCTCTCGACGCGCTCGCGGGCGAAGAGTTTGAGCTCCTCGCGCAGCCGTTCCCGCGAGAAGGCGCGGACCCGCTGCCCGATGGCGCCGCCCCAGTAACAGAACGCACACTTGTAGGGACAACCGCGGTTGGTTTCGAGCAGTGCGACGCCGTAGTTCACCCTACCGTGCTCGTCGCGAAACGGAAGAATGCCTTCCAGAAATGGCGACGGGATATCGTCAAGATTGGCGATCCGCGCGCGCTCGGCAGTCGTGATCACGCGTCCGTCGCGTTGGAACGAGATGCCCGGGATGTGATCGAGTTCGGTTTTGTTGAGTCCACCCAGATAAGCCTGCAGGATGTCTCGAAAAATAAACTCGCCCTCGCCATTTGCGACCACGTCCAGCGCCGGATAGAGGCGGCACAATCGCTCGGCTTGATTCGCCACGTGCGTGCCGCCAAAGATTATCCAGCCGTCTGGCTTGACCTGCCGGTAGGTCTCTGCAACTGCCGCGAAGCGATATTGGTTCCAGCCGAAGACCGAGAACGCCAGAATGTCTGGCGGATCCTCGGAGAGTAAGGCACGCGTGATCTCAGGCGCTGTGGCGCTGCCGCGGAACGAGCAAATTTTGATATCCGCGGCGGAACGAATTCCAGGATCCGCGTAAGCGGTGGCCTTGATGTAGCCAAGGGACAACGGCATCGAGAAGGTGTTCATCTTCCACACCCCCTGATCCACCAGACTAACTCTGACTTTAGTCATCTCTGCCTCTTCCGGCTGCGCCTCAGCGTTAAAGGGATCCAGCCTCACATGGTTTCATACGTGGTCTTAACAGCACTTCTCCCACGTTGCTCTTTCGAGTACTCTGCGCGGTGTAATAGGTTCATCCACTCGCTCTAAGCGCGATGCGTCCCGATGCGCAGCGACACCAGCTTCCGCTCTGCGAACAGCCGCCGGTAGTTTTTCGCGCTCTCCACCCACTCCAACCAACTGTCGGCTCCGACGGCATCAACCAGCGTTGACTCGTGCCGGTACGACGCCTCCAGGATCGTCTCCTGCATCGCTACCACTTTGTGCGTCAGGTCCGTCACTTCAAATTCCAGAAAGCCCGCGTCCCGGATTTGCGCGAGGCTGTCGGCGTGGGACGGAACGTCGAACCCGTCCTCACCCCAGATGAAAGCGCGGTCTTCCTCGCTGAGATCCGGTCCGGCTACGATGTCGGTAATCGTCAGTGCTCCTCCGGGCCGCAGCCAGCGATAGACTCTTTCCAGCACCGCGCAGCGATCCTGGGCCACGCCGAGCATGTCGCCGAAGTACACCACGTCGTAACGTTCAGACGGCTCCCACTGCAGCATGTCGGCATGGACGAAATCGAAGCCGCGTGAACGACGGTCGTGGTGTCGCTCACGCGCTCGCTCGATTTGCTGCGTGCTCATTTCGACGCCGGTGACACGACAACCGAAATGCGACGCGACGTACTCGCAGGCATCGCCCATTCCCGAGCCGAGTTCGAGAACGCTGTGTTCTGGTAGGAGTCCGACGTAAGCGTCCATGTAATCGAGCAACGCCGGACCGCCGTTGTTGGCGTAGATCTTGCCGCCGTATAACGGCTCGTAGACCGTAAGAATCCAGCGCGGGTCGTCGGACGCGTCCCACACCTCGAGTTGCTTCTCGCGGACCGCAACTGCGTCATGACCCATATCGTTCTCCCGTCCCTTGTTAGCGATGTCGGAGCCATCTGTGTCAGCAGGTGGCTTTCGCAACGTGCCGCCGGCTAAAACTTGGGCCACCCGCTTACGCAGGTGGTTCTGACAAGAAGCTACTGCGGCTTGCGCGCGCCAATGCGCACGCACTCGAGTTTCCGTTCCATGAAGAAGCGGCCGTAGACTTTTGCGCACTCCACCCAGTTCAGCCAGCTATCGATTCCGACGCCGTCGACGATGGCTTCCTTGTGGCGGTACGACTCCTCCAGAATCCGCTCGTTCTGCGTGATCCCCATGTGCGTGGTGTCCAGTACGTCGAGTTCATCGAAGCCCACGTCGCGGATCAGCTCAAGGCGTTCCGCCTGGGTTGGAAGGTTGTGAACCACGCCGTCCTCCACCCAAAGGAAATCCCGGTCTGCATCGCTGAGGCCGGGCCCAGCGACGATGTCCGACATGGTCAGCGCGCCGCCCGGCCGCAGCCAGCCATGAATCTTTTCCAAAAGCGTGCGGCAGTCGTGAATAATCGGGAGCATCTCCAGGAAGTAAACCGCGTCGTAACGTTCCGGTGGATCCCAATTCAGAAAGTCAGCCTGAACGAAGTCGTAGTTGCGCGAACGAGAGTCGCCGTGACGTTCGCGCGCCCGTCCGATCTGCTCGCTTCCAATCTCCACGCCGGTCACACGAGAACCGAAGTGCGTCGCGATGTACTCGCAGGCGTCTCCCATTCCAGAGCCGAATTCGAGAACGCTGTGTTCCGGCCCCAGCCCGGCATAGGCGCCGGTGTAGTCGAGGAACGGCAGCCCGCCGACGCTGCCGACTTTCCAGCCGTCGCGTAGCGGCTCGTAGATCGTTAGAACAAAGCGCGGGTCATCGGCACGGCCCCACACGCGGACCTGCAAATCATTGACTGCATCCTGGACCGTGTCCTCAGCAGGTATAGTCGTCATGGCGTTCTCCAATCGCTGTTTCAGGTCAGAACCACCTGCGTGAGCGGGTGGCTGACAAAAATGGATACCGTGTTTCTGGCCACCCGCTCACGCAGGTGGTTCTGACAAATCAACTCAGTTGCGTCTGTGTAGTGTCATCGCCAGACCGCCGCGCGGGTGCAGCGTGAGCGAGGCATCCGCTTCGACTCGCTGCTCCGCAGACAGTTTCAAGCTGTAGCGCTGGGCAATCGCGGCGACGACGAGCATCACTTCCATCAACCCGAAACGACTGCCAAGACACGTGCGCGGCCCGGCGCCGAACGGAAGGTAAGCACTGGAACGACGCGGCGTGTCATGCTCCGGCGCGAAACGCTGCGGGTTGAAATCTTCTGCGTCATCCCAGAAATCCGGATGCCGGTGAAGCGTGTAAAGGCAGACGAGTACGTCCGACTTGGCAGGGATGACGTAGCCTCCCAGCCGGTCGTTCGCGATCGCCTTGCGCGGAAGCAGCCAGACCGGCGGATAAAGCCGCAACACTTCGTCAACGATCATCTTCGTGTAGACCAGACGCGGCACGTCCGCGAGCGTCGGGGCACGTCCAGCCAGAACTTCGTCCAACTCGGAATGCAGGCGGCGCTCGACTTCGGGGTGGCGTGCCAGCAGGTACCACGTCCAGGCTAGCGTCGCGGCGGTCGTTTCATGACCAGCAAGCAGGAGCGTCATTACCTCGTCGCGCTTTTGTTTCTCGTGGGCAAGACGGTCGCCGTTTTTCGCGCCCTGCGCCGCCAGCAGTGACAGCAAGTCGTTGCCATCACCGTTCGCCTGCTCATGCAGCCGGAACATTTTCGAGACCATCAGGTCCAACCGCCAGAGAGCATTTCGCGCACGCCAGTGGCGCGGCGTTGGCATGCTCATCGGCAATCCCAGCAGCGAAGTCATGCGCGCCATGGCCCAGCCGGTCAGGACGTTCAAATCTCTGGAGAGCGGGCCGGCAAGCTGGCTGAAGTCTGAGCGGAAAAGCGTGCGGCCAAGAATATTGATGGCCAGGCGGACCATTTCCTCGGCGATGTCCACCTGATGTTCGGCCCCCTCGTGAAACTGCCAGTGCTCAAGCGTCGCGCGAGTGGTACTGACCATCGCACCGCTAAACTGCTCCATCTGTTTTCCATGAAACGCAGCCTGCAACAACCGGCGTTGGCTGGCCCACAGATCGCCGCCACTCGTCAGCAGTCCTTTGCCCAACAGCGGTTCCGCCTCTGCCAGCCCGAGTCCCTTGCTGTAATTCGACACGTTGTCGCAGAGCACATGCCTGGCATAGTCGGGATGATTCAACAGGTAAAGCCGCTTTGGTCCCATCCGAAAACAGATCAAGTCGCCGTATTCGCGCGTCGCCTGCATGACAAACTTCAGACGATCGCGGCGCACTTCCAGCAGGCTGCCGAGCAGGCGACGACCCCGCGGGCCGGGCGCGGATTTCTCGCGCCGCTCCCGCATAGGTGGGGTGAGCATCTCGTGGCTCAGGCTTGCCGGTCGAACTTCCAAAGCTCCCTCTCTTCCCTTTCAAACCTTCAAAGCATGCCACCCGCTCACGCAGGTGGTTCTGACCTCATTCCTGACAGGTCAACGAACTACATTCCCCGCGCGCTCCCGGCGAGCAACAGCGGAAGAGTCATCAGAATCGGGGGGTCAAACGCCTCAGCCGGCCTTAAAGAAATGTCGGTCGAACCTTCAACCAAGCCATTGCGGATCAGGATCGGCCGGCCACCGCCGCGCAACGCCGTTTCATACAAGAAGTACTCTCTGAAGTCGTTGGACCGCGCGAGACCGGCAGCGAGGATGAAATAAACTCCGTCCGGCACCGAGGGAATGCGGTACGGGCCAGTTTGCTCGATCACGGTGCCACCGATCGGGGCGCCTTGCGGAATCGGCGTAGTAAAGAGTCCCAGGAAAATCGTTCCGGTAAACCACTCCGGCGCCGTAACTCTTCCAGACACAGTCGCCGCGGTTGCGGCTGCCGGCGAGTCAAACGGATTTGCGGTTGGCGCGGGCAAACCTTCGCCAGCGTGTCGTGCCAGCGATCTGAACCGGCTGGGTGAAACTCCGACCAAACCGGTGAAGCGCCGGATAAAAGTTCCGAGGCTGTTGTAGCCGACGTCAAAACAGACGTCCGTCACGCTGGTGTTGGTGGTTACCAGAAGTCGTTTGGCCGCTTCCAAACGCACGGCGTAGAAAAACTGGTTCGGGGGAATGCCGGTGATCTGTCGAAATATGCGATTGAAGTGATAGGGGCTGATGTACGCGATTCTCGACATCTCCTGCAGCGTAAGGGGCTCATCCAGGCGGTCATGCATGGTTCGAATCACGCGCTCCACCGCCTCATGATGCGCGGCTACGGTGGTGGGCCGCACGTCGTGTATCGGGCAAATGGCCCCGGGGAAAATTGTGGGCGCGTCGCTAATGCTGATCGGATTGATGGTATTTGTCAGGCTCATAGCTTTTGACCGGCGTGGAGGACCAGGGGATTAACCTGCGAATAAGGTTTCAAAGCGTCGCGAAGTTCCTGCGGCACCAGCAACGGAACCACTCTCTCGCCTTCGCGCTGCATGCAGGCCACTTGCTGTTCTCCGCGCGCGACGAGTTCTTCCGTCTCTGCCTTGCGGCGCCAGTATTCGAAGAGCATGTCGATGCGGTTTTGCGTTAGTGCGCCGAGGCGCATGCGGATGATCAATTCGTCAAACGCGGCCAGTTCTAAAAAGTATTCGCAGGAGATTTTCGTGGTCACGAGAGCCAGGCCGCCCGCCAACCGCTCGAGAATTCCTGGGACGTGGTCGCGCAAAAACATCTCGCGGCATCTTCCCTGCCAGCGAAGGTGATTCGCGTAATAGACATTTCCGATCAGGTTGGTTTCTTCGAAGCCCACCACGTGCCGGTACTCATAGGCTTTCATCACCAAGGTTCTCCGTACGGTTAATCTGACCACTTCGAAAGAATCGAGACTGACGTAAAAGCAAGCTGTTAAACTTGCTTCACTCACCGAAACAGCTCGCTAGTGCTGATAAACGCCGCCACAAAAAAGGCCGCGCTCTCAACTTTCAGAGAGCACGGCGATAACAAACTTGCCTTCACGTCCACCCAGCTCGGTTGCGTAAGTCAGGACTTCAAACTTGCCGGAGGAAAGCGACACCCAGCCGTCCGCAGTTGCAGAGACAAAAACCAACGGCGCGGTAACGAGTGCTCCAACTTTCTTCAAGGCCTCGGTTGCCGACCAGACCCTGGTTGCCGAGACGATCGGATTCTCACGCGTGCGGCGCTCGATCAACTGCGCGAGTTCAATCCGCACATCGCCGAGCAAAGCACGCCAGACGCAGGGCGGACGATCTTCAACCAATTCAAGGTCACAACCGACCGGCTTTGAACCGGCAACTGCCAGGGTGAAGTCATCACAGTGCGCCGCTGATACTGCTCGCCCTCCGTGCGCATCCGGTTTGCCGTCGGATCGCCTCGTTACCGTTACCGGCATTCCCAGCACCGTTTGAATCGCACGATCACTTCGCACCTGACGGTCCGGCGAGTCATCGCGCAGCAACACGATGGAAATATCCGAACCGCCAATGAATTCTCTGACTCGCCGCTCCAGGTAAGGTCGCAGGAGCGCCTCGTGTTGTGGACCGGCGACCGGCTCGCCCACGGCTTGCAGCTTCAACCCGCGCCAGTGTTCTCGGACCAGACCGTCAACGCCGACGATATCCAGGTCGTAGATGAAACTGTTTTCCGTGCAAGATCGTTGGCGCGCAGAAATGAAAAGCGTCTCTGAGTTACTGGTTGGCTTTTGGCCCGGATGGATCGACTCGGCGGCGACGGGCAACACCGTCCGGTGAGGAATGCAGGCCTGAATCGCATGCATGGCAGCATCGCGCGCGCCCGGATCTCCCAGCAGCATCGCGCCCGGCAAATGCTGGATGAACCACGGCGTGTGCCCGTCAGGTGCGATCTCCGCGAGACACTCGAAGCCTGTCAGATGACGGTAATTGTCGAGCCGCTGAAATCTGCCGGTCTGAAACAGAATGTTGCCGTAGAGGTCGCTGGCGGGATTGAGCGCCACGCGCTTGTCGGGTTTTCCGTTGCTCCGAAAACCAGTTGAGAGAGTGCCCAAGCCATTTTGCGAAGCGCCGAATTGGCACAGCGCGCGAAAGTGATCGAGTTGAAATCCTGTTTCCGCACTTCGCAGAACTACCTCGACCAATCCCGGCCCGCGCACGAGTGCCGCCAACCTGATCGGCAAAGCGGCAGTGTCGGAAACAACTACTGGATGTTTGAATTCGATTTCCTTGAGCGTCGGTCGTTCGGGCGAACCGAGCAGCGCCGCCGCCACCTGCGCCATCGCTTCGAGACCAATTACGGCGGGAAGAAGTCTCCGCCCCTGAAACTTGTGATCGTCCAGATAAGGATCAGTGCTGCCGGACAAGTCGAGGTCGATCACGAGCTCGATCTGCGGGTAGTAGACTTTGAACTTTTCGAGGAACCGCAGGAACGGAAGTTCCGGACGCTCAATTTCAAACGTCGGCAAATCGCTGTAGCGTCCCATCACCACGACTGACACTGGCTCTATCGGCTGGCGCAAGAGACGCTGCAGGATCGCGACGCCTTGTTCCGGCGCGATGGGAGTAATCCCTGCTCTTATTAACCGGTCGTTCCGCGCCAACCTCGCGCCCATGCCGATTTCCGACCAGACTGACCACTCCACCGCGAGACAACGACAGGCTGGATGGGCCACCTTCCATTTTTCGATCAAGGTCGCCAGCCATTCATTTCCCAGCGCGTAGTCAGCTTCACCCGGCAAACCTGCACGCGCGATCACGGAACCAAAGCCGACCAGCAGTCGCAACTTCTCGGAATCGACAGCGGCGAGCAGATTCCGTGCGCCTTGTACCTTTACGGATAACGTCCGCTGAAACGCTTCTTCGCTCAGCTTGGCCAGGAGCGCGGGCACATTTCTGGCGGCTCCATGCAGAATGCCGGTAACCGGCCCGAATTCCTTTTCAGCTTTCGCGACCGCATCACGAACGGCTGCTGCATCGTTGATATCGACGGGAAAATATTTGAACTCAACGCCGAGGACGGTCAGGCGCTCAAGATTCGCCGCGAGCTTCGCGTCCGTTTCCGGCGTCGCCCGGCCAAGCAACACGAGACGTGCACCGGTTTCTTTGGCGAGCGTCAGGGCACACTCGGCAGTAATTCCCTTCCCGCCGCCGCTGACCAGCAAGACGTCAGCGCTTGTCAAAGGCAGTTCGCCGGAACTCTCAGCGAGCGGCAGCAGGCGCATTACTTTTTCAAAGCGTCGTCCCTCGGCGTCGTAGTAGACCTCGACAAATCCCCCCGCGGCCGAGACTTCGGCCATCACCCAATCGAGAGCTTGCGGGTGAGACTTCGGAACGTTTACGACGCAGGTCGTGATGTGTGGCGCTTCCAGGTGAAGCGTGCGGGCAAAAGCCGCCGCGCCATTGCCATGCTGGACCAAAACAAATTTCGGCGTGTCGTTCCTTTTCAGAACTGACGTGGCGGCGGTCAGCAACAGTCCGGCGATCTTTTCGTCACACCTTTCATCACAATGGGGCGGCAGACAAACAACCACGCCGCCTCCAGGTTGCTGATCGAAACGCGCGCGCAGGTCATCTGCCAGCGGATGATCCGGAAGCGCGACAATCTCCCAGTTGCCCGGCTGGCCGCTTAACTCTTGCTCGCCAGTTAATGTTCGCGCCTGCAGTGGACGCTCTACCAGATGAACCGTGAAAGGTTTGATCCACTCGTCAACTCCCGCCGGCGACGAATCCTCAAATCCTGCTGCCTGAGGATTGAGACGGAGTTCGTCGAGCGCCTGGGCGATCTCGGCAATGGTGGCGTCGGCAAAATCTGTCGGTGAGACCGGCGGCTGCAGGCCCTGAATACTTGCGGCTTCCACCACGATTTGACTCACCGTGATCGAGTTCAAGTGCAAATCGCTCAGGAGCCGGCTGTCCTTCCCGATACTCGCCGGCGGAAGTTCAGCGCGTCCGGCGATTAGCTGCACCAGCACATCGATCGTGGGGATGCCTGAAGGATCAGTTTCTCTTTCGTCTTCAATCTTCTTCTCAACCGGCGTCTCGGCGATGGGTTTGGCAACACTCCCAAAACTCAAAGGCGCCAACTCGCACGGGTTCACAAAAAACTTTGGCTGCCAATCGAGATTGAACGGTCGCGTAAATCGCCCCTCAAAAAGAGCCCGATGATTGATTGACTGTCCGAGGACAAAAGCCGCGGCGGCGGCGTTTAGCAACCCGCGCAGCGAGGAGCCGCCGGCATCGAGCGAGATCACCGGCGTGTCAGCGATGTCGCTCATAAGTCCGCCGAGCACACGTCCAGGACCGACTTCCAACCAGAGATCAAGTTTTTCGTCGGCTGCCGCAGAGACCGCTTTCATGAACAACACCGGTGAGGTTATCTGGTTGCTGAGTAACTCGATCAGGTTTGCCGACGGCGCGAGCGGTTGGCCGGTGACGGTCGAGATAACGCCGCGCCGGAGAGGTTTAAGGGAGACGCTTGCCAGGTAGTTTGCGAAAACGTCGACGGACGACGCGACGAAAGGCGAGTGAAAAGCGCGCGACACGGGAAGCCGGGTAGCGCTTAGATTTCGCGCCAGCGCTCGCTTGATGATTAGGTCTACGCCTTCCGGTTCGCCGGAGATGACCGTTTGCAATGGTGAGTTGAGTCCGGCAATGAAGACGCGGTCACCGTTGATTAGTTTTTCAATTTCCGTTCGTCCGGCCGCAATGCTGGCCATCGCACCGGCAGATTGGCTGGCCTGCATCATCGCCCGCCCGCGAACTTTGGCAGCAGCGAGCAGAGTCTCTTCATCGACGGCGCCGGCCCAATAAAGTGCGGTGAGTTCTCCCAGGCTGTGGCCCACGGCGACCTCGGCAGTGACACCGATCTCTTCAAGGACTCGCAGGGCAGCAATCGATGCGCTCACGATTGCCGGCTGCGCAATTTCCGTCGCGGTGTCGTCTGAACCACCAGCGAGCTGGCTTCGTTCGTAGAGTTGCTTTACGAACTCGAAGCGTCGCCGCAACGCTCCGCCGTCGAGGTGTGACGGAGAACCCTGACCCGGAAAGAGAAATCCGATCCGGGGCTTCGACGTGACAACGCTAAAAAAGACGCCGGCGCCGGCTTCGATCTTCGTGGTTGCGTCGCTCCCGATTCTCGAGCGCAAGTTCTCCAATCGCTCAGCTAATTCCGCCGGACTGCCAGCGACAATCGCCGCACGAACGAAACTGTGGTTGAGCGTTCTCTGCAGTTCCCGGGCAAGATCCGAGAGCTCCGCTTGTGAAATCCTGGCCGCGAAACCAAGCAACCGCTCGACCTGCAACGTCAGCTCAGCCACGCTGGGCGCACTCAAAAGGAATAGTTCGGCGTCTTGGGCCGAGGAGATTAAGGTGCGCTCGAAGGAAGTTATCGTCGGACGAGCTTGAGGTTGAGATTCGAGCGCCTCGACTACCAGGTGCGCGTCGATTCCGCCAAATCCCATGGAACTGATCCCGGCGCGGCGCGGCTGAGAGCTGGGCCACGGTTCGGCTGTTTTCAAAACCCTGATTGAAGGAGACGGGCCGGTGAGTTCGGCATGTGGTTCTTCACAACCGGTGGTCGGCGGAAGGATTCCATTGCTGACCGCCATGGTTGCCTTGATCAAACCGGCGAGGCCAGCGGCCGCTTTCGTGTGACCGATGTTGGCCTTGATGGTGCCGATGGCTGCCGGAAAAGTTTGCGCATTAGTCTCACTGCGCGCCCGCGAAAGCGCCCGCAGTTCAACCGCGTCGCCGACGGCGGTGCCGGTTCCGTGTCCTTCGAAGTAAGCCACGGTCTCGATCCCGAATCCGGCGCGTCGATAAGCGCGATTCAAGGCCAGCATTTGTCCGGCGACCTCGGGACGCGTGATTCCTCCCTTGCCGTCCGACGAAATGCCCCAGCCTTTGATCACCGCATGAATCTGACGCTGCTGGGCCAGCGCGTCTTCATGCCGCATCAGCAACACGAATCCGCAGCCTTCGCCCGGCAGAAAGCCATTCGACCGCTTGTCGTAAACTTTCATCACGCCGTTCGCGAGCGCGCCGGCCTTGGCGAAACCAACCAGCTCAAACGGGTCGAGGCTCAGATCGACGCCGCCCGCCAGCGCCACGTCGATGTCTCCGGCGGTGAGCGACGAGCAGGCGCCGGCAACGGCCAGCAGCGATGAAGCGCAGGCTCCGTCAATCGTGTAGCCGCCGCCGTTGAGATCGAAGTGGTTGCAGATGCGGCCCGCGATCGTGTTCGACAAACCACCGGCCAACGACTCCTCGTTGATACCCGGGAAGGGTTCTTTGTATAGAGTCTCGAGCTGCTTCAGGAACTCGGCGCGCTTCTCGTCAGACCAGCCTTCGGCGGCGAGCGATGCCCCAACCACGCGACGCACATACGGCCAACGCAACCGCATCAAATTGGCGCGGGAAAACTCGCCGGTTAACGTGTTGCCCAGGAACACTCCCGTCGTCTCGCGCGGCAAGCCGTCGCCATTTTCGAAGCCACCGTCGCGCAGCGCCTGGCTGGCAACGTCGAGCGCGAGCCAATGGGTGAGGTCGGCCGAACGGTAGGTGTCGCCGGCGACTGAGAAACCGACGCGATCAAATTCATAACCCTCGATCACCGCAGCTTGCGACGAGTAAGTGCTGTCGGGAGTTCCGCGCTCGGGCGAAAAGTAATCGTCCAGGCTCAGGCGTTCCGTTGGTATTGACCTGAACGCGCGGCGTTGCGCCAACGCGTTCTCCCACAACTCCTCGGGCGAGCGCGCGTCCGGATACCGGCAGGCCATTCCGACAATCGCAATTGCGGATACCATTAACTAAGCCTCCCCTAGGCCTCGGTCGTAACTGTCGGCGAGTGCACGGCGGTTTGTTTTGTACGATTTCTTGAAGTGGCCAACGCGAGCACGTAGAGATGCGCCGCGCGCAGCGTGCAGACGATCGACAAAGCGAAGAAGAGTCCGAACACAACGTTCGAGACCATCAGAATTCCGTAGGTCGCAGCCACGCCCGCGCCGAAAAAGATTTGCCCGCGCGTCGTGTACGGCGTGGTCGCCGGATCGGTCACCATGTAGAAGCTGTAGAGAACAAACGGTAGACCCGTCATCGGCAACAGCGCGGCCACCAGGGGCGTGTCAAAGACGAGGCTCCGGATTGCCGCCTGAGCGATGAAGCCGCCGACCCACGCCAGAATCAGTGGCACGCGGCGAGTGAACTTGGCGTTGAGCAGACTTCCGGTAACGACGATGATCGTCGGCAAGAGCCAGTCGCCGATTCGATCCAGGTTTTCAGTGAAATGGTAGGGCGGCGAGATGCTGACCCAGGTGAACAGCAGTAACGTGACGGTGATGCCGAAGTTTGAAGGATTGTAGAAGTGGCGGAACTTATTTCCAACCGGAACTCGAAACAAAATCTTCGATGAGATTGCCACGGCCGTGGCGAAGGCCACCACCCACAGGCGATCGTTCGCGTAGATCAGCATGCCGACAGCCAGCGACGAGATGTGCGCCGGAAGAAGGAAGTCGACGAAGTCGCTGAGTCCACCTTTCAGGAAGGCGGGCTTGCGGCCTTCGTTCCAGCAGTTAATCACCTCGAATAGCATTTCAAGGCTGTACCCGGTCGCCAATGCGACCAACGGTTGCGCCCACGATTGTTCGAAACCGAGGACGGTGTGTCCCAGGATGTTCAGGATCGTGATAGCGAGCGCGAACCGCCGCAGACCGCCTAAACGAATCGCGTCATTCCATTGATTGGCAATCACTGCTTGTCCTTTCCGGCTGACCGAGAATCACTGTGTGCCAACCTGGTGCTAGTTGAAGTGTTTGTCGTTGGACCTGGCCGTTCGGATTTCGCCAGTTGATCTCGACGGGCAGTTTTGTCGCGGGCGAGGTGGAGCCCAGGCCGAAGTGGACGTCGGCGCTGTTCTTCCCGGAATGACCATTGCCGCCGTCAACTTGTGCGACCAAGCGGCGGCCATCCGAAAGCCTGACTGTGACCACGGCGCCGACGGCGCTGCGACTTGGAAGTTTCGATACCTGCCCGTTGCTGCAAATCATCGTCTGCGCTGACAGGCTCTTGTCGAGCGGCAGGCGAAGGCGCAGGCCGAGGAATGCTCCCTGGCGAGAGCTCTGGTTGAGATACATGAATGAGGCGGCCCATTGATTGGCGATGGCGTAATCCAACAAGCCGTCGCCGTTGACGTCCGCCGTTGCTATTCCTCTGCTGACCTGCTCGCTATCGAGGCCGAGTTCAGCGGCTAGGTCGTAGAACCGGCCGTCTCCGGCGCGGACGTAGAAAGGATTGTGATCCCGATCGCTGAGCGCGTCTCCTGGCTGAAACCTGGGCCAGGATTTCGGGTTGCTGAGTAACTGATCATTTCCGGTCGCCAGTTCCTGCAACTCTGGCCAACGGTTCACGTCTCCTTTTAAGAAGCCGGTCGCTTGGAGCACTTCGTTGGTGCCATCGTTGTTGAGATCAGCCGTTTTGATGTCCCAGCCCCAACCACTTCTTGCAAGGCCCAGGTTCTCGCTCTTGTCGACGTAAGGCGCGAGGCCGGTCTTCATCTGGCCGGTTGCACCGGTGCTGAGAAAGACAAAATGACTTTCTTCCAACGCGAAGGGCGCGGCGATGTTTGAAACCAGAATGTCCATCAACCCGTCGCCGTTGAGGTCGCCGAAATCTACGCCCATTCCTTTGAAACTGTCTCGGCCGACGATTTTCGAGTTTGGCGTGGTCAACGACTTGGTTCCCTCGAGCACGGCGAAGCGAAGTTCGCCCGGACGCGAGCGGTTGTGCAGCAACCGATCCGGTCCGAAGTCGTTGGCAAAGTAGATTTCCGGAAGCAGGTCGCCATCGAGGTCCGCCGTGCCGACAGCCAAAGTCCAACCACGCGTGACTGTCTCCTTCTGTGCAGCCGAGCCTTCGACGAAATCTTTGACTTCCTTGAATTCGATCGTCGGCTCACTTCCCTCGGTCGCTCGCTGCCAAAGCAACAAGCGACTGCGCCCGCCGTTGTAAGCGCGAGACATTGAGTGCTGCATTACCTGGCGCGTCGTGTCGTGCGCATCGAGGATGCGCGCGCCGTCCTGGTAGTAATTGCCAACTACGAGATCCAGATGACCGTCGCCATCGAGATCGGCCAGCGTCGCCGCGCCGGTGAACCATCGTTCGCCACCGGCAACCAGCTCGCGCGGGTAATAGCTATCGTTTGAAAGCGACGACGCTTTGACTTGCCCCGGCGCCTTGCGCGCGAGAAAAGCGATCGGCGTGCGGCCCCAATACGTCACTACCAGATCAGTTAGACCGTCCTCGTTCACGTCACCCGGCAAACAACTCATCGGCGCCATCACGGTCCGGTCAAACAGTCGACCGGCATTGAGCAGGAAAGGTGCATATCGCATCGGCGTGCCTGGCGCCGGCGCCGCCGTGACTTCATCGGTCCGTGGGTCGACGCTGCAAACGTCGTTCGGCAGGCCATCGCCGTCGAGGTCATTCAGCGCGACCGAAGCGCCGGTGGCTGAAACCCAGGACTCGATGCGTCGCAGGCTCGGGTTAACAATTCGGTGCGTTCGATAGGCTGAGGCCGGAACCTCGAGCAAGGCTGACTTCGTAAAACGAAAGTTGTTGGCGAGTTGGTTACGTTCGGCGGTGGAAAGCCGGGGTTGCTGGGCCAGCAGGTAAAGTGCAACCAGGACGCCGATGGCAACGAAACGCGTGCAGTTCCGGCAAACATATTGAGCCGCGAGCTTCATGATCAACCTAGCTCCTGAGTAGGTGAGATTGAATCCGCTGCCGCCAAATTTCGTAGGCGGGCACATCTCCGTCTTTGGGCAGTTGTTCCAGCATGGCGTCCGTGACCTGTGCCGCCCCGTCCGCGCTGAGCCGGCAGATAACCTGACAGGCGATCTCGGTGTGTTCTGCCGGATTACTCGCTCGTTGGCGCGCCTTCGCGGCGAACGCGACTCCCTGCGCTAGCGCGGCCTCGTGAATTCCGGCAACTGTCCTCAATCGCTCAACCGCCGGACGCTTAACTCCACCAGCCATCGCACACGCGAGCCCGGCGCCACTCCACAAATCTCCATGAAGCGAACTCGGCAGGACGGAAATGGTCGTCGCGATTCGATTGGGATCAGCGCCGGTTGCGAACCAGAGACTGCGACCAACGCCTTGTGCGTAGGCGTGTCGGGCGTATCCCTGAAGTCGATTGGAGCGCTGCGGGTTACTTAGAAAGGACGTCGAGTTGAAATAGAAGTCACTGAACCCGATCCCGTCGGGAACCAACCAGCGAAGAAGTGGATCGAGCCGGGACATCGCGTGGTTGAGATTGCGGCGAAGCCAGGGGATGCGCGCTATCGCCCAGCCGGCGCCGACGTGAATCATGTAAGTGTGCTTTGAGCCAGCGCCGTTCAAGAATGTGAGCAGTCGCGCGCGGCTCTTGAGGGAAAGTTGATCCAGTAAGGTGAGTCCCATCGCCGCGCCTTCATAGGCGAAGCCACGAAACTGGCGGTCGACTCTCCCCAGATAAAAGGCAAGCGCCTCGCAACCCTCGTCGTTGAGCGCGGCATGGTGGCCCAGCAAAAAGGTCCGGCCGATGTGTTCCAGTCGTTCCCGCGTCTCGCGTGCGCAGTCGCCTTTGAATCCCCTGCGCTCAAACGTCACCTCGTCGAACGAAATCCGCAGGATTCGTTTTCGTAAATCGCGCACGGGCCGGTTGAGGGTCAACCCGGGAGCCATAAATGACTTGATCGCAGACATCGGCCACTCACTCGGCTTTCGCGCGGCAATCAATGCTCGCCGCCAGGGAACGTTTTGGGCCTTTTGGTTTTCGCTTCAGCTACGGCAATCGTGAAATGATTCAGTCGCTAAACAGGGGGAAAACGGTCTGAAAACGGTCTTGCGTGCAGTGCCATTGCCGTCAGGTGGAACTATTAAAAATCCTGTTCCATGCGGCCTGCCGCGATGTCGTCGCCGGGTTCTTTTGTTGTTGGCTCGAAGGTGACGTTAAAGATGAACTCGGCACAGAGGCCGTTTCTGTGACCACGACCTTAGCCGCCAAGTGCGCCAAGTTAATCGGCGACTAGATCGATCTTTCCCTTAATTGCTTCTTACCTGGCGAACTTGGTGTCAGGCGGTTCAACTAAGTACCGCTTCTAAAGTTCAACCATCTTTTGATTCGTTCGCGCCTGCCGAACTTGATGCCGGCAGCTTTCAAATAGGGCTCTACGAAAGCCTCGATCTCACTGAGGCTTCGCAGGTAACGTTGTTCACCGCCGGGAAGGTGAGTGATACGACCGTGCCATGTTGGGCCGCCAAGCTTGGTGAAGTCTCCTTCAATCCAAACCTTGACGATAAATGAATGAACGTCGAACTCATCGGGCATGTGCTCCACTTCTCAGGTGGCTCCGATGTCAAACCGCTTGGCTTCAGTCGCATACCCGAAGGTGTAAGAACTGCGTTCTGCACTGACGGTTCTCATCGCCGTCGGCGAGTGTGGCCCATTCAATTTTGTGTAACGCGGGTGAGGATATGCGCCCTGGTTTACGCCAGCGTCTTCGCCACGTCTTCAGAGCGTCTTCGAGAAATGTGAACTTCATCAGGAGTTGAAAAACTCGCCACAGCGATGCAGGAGTCCTGAGCAATTTTGGAGAAGACGCACGCAGGAAAGTGCGCCTACACTGGACGCCCGACCAGATCTGGTTTTGCTGAAGACCGAGAAATTAGAGAAGTGTGAATGGCGGGGGGCCGATTGGAGTCAGAACTATCTGAGTGAGCGGGGGGCTCCTGGATAGTTTGGAACGACTCTGATTTACGGCCACCCGCTTAAGCAGGTGGTTCCGACAAGAAAATCCCCGTGCCTCAAGTAGCTGAAGCACGGGGATTCGGCGCGCCCCCAGTTTAGGTGACCGCAGTCACCGCTTCTTAAGCCTGCTGCTTTGGGCAAACGGAATCTGGTTGAAAAGGTGCGCCGGAACCTGTTTGAGTGCGGCCGGCAGATTCAATTCGGCGAAAGATACCAGCGTGGTTCCCGCCTTGTCGTTGCAATCAATGGGCAAAACCCGTAACTGGATAATGCCGTCTTCTTTGAGGAAAGTCTTAGACGGGTTGTGCTTGAACGTCAGCTCGCCCTTTTCCGTCGCCGCGACGCCGACATCCATGATGTCGTCCGTGCCGAAGAGCGATACGGTCGGCGACAACTCGGTGCGCGTGTCCACGGCGGGTGGAATCGTAAGGAACTTGTGTCCCTTAGGCCGTCCCTTGTGCTGACGGATAATGGTTTTGTTGTTAACCCGCACATCAAAGATCAAATCAAACTGAATCGTGGCGGGAAAATCCGATTTCTTTGTTTCGGCAATTATGTTACTCAAAGGCTGCTCTACGTCTTCGGACAAAATATACAAGATGTCCTGTTTGAGCGACTTCGACCATGCGGTGGCAGTCCAGGCGAGGGCGATGAAATCGATTTGACGATATCCGTCTGAATTTGTATACGCCTTCCCTCTTTCGATCAGCATGCGGCCTTGAAAATTAAGCGTCTCGAGAAGAACTTCTTCCCCGTTCACTACTTGAAATAAGTTTACGGCGACCTCGTGGTGGATCAGATCGATCCCAGGCCCCGGAAATCGAATATTATCGTGACCGTCCATCATTGGTACTTGGGATTTTTTTGCCATTGCTTTACTCTCCTTAGCCGCCCACGCTAGTTAATAACGGCCGGCCATACTTCTTCGCAATTGCTAATTGTCGTTTGCTGGCCAGCGAAGAATTGCTTGATTGAAGTGTTGTGAAAGTCACACGCGTAGCCGAACCAAAAGCAGTTATGATGAGCCGCTCAACTCTTTACCGTTCCTATGACTGAAAAACCGCACCCTGCAAAAGTACGACTGCTGCCTTTGTTGGTGTTGGTGATTTTTGTCGCCGGCTGGTACGCACTGTCGCGGCTCCATGTTTTCCCTTCCTCAGCCTTTCCGTCTCCTCTCGAAGCGGCCAAAGGTTTGGGAGAGGAGATAACGAGCGGTCGACTGATAAACGATCTGGTGGCATCACTTTTCCGCGTGACGACTGGTTTCATTATCGCGGTTGTCCTGGGCGTCCCCACCGGTTTGTGGCTCGGTCATCACGTCCGCTCACGTTTTGCCTTGATGCCGGCAGTCAATTTCTTTCGCAGTCTGTCGCCGTTGGCGTGGATACCGTTTGCGATTCTCTGGTTTGGCATCGGTGACCTTCCGGCAATCTTTCTAATCTTCATGGCTTGTTTCTTTCCTATCGTCGTCGCCACGGTTTCGGCCGTCTCCAGCATTCCTTCAATCTATTTTCGGGTTGCGCGCGATTACGGATTCAGTGGCATGGAGTTATTAACCAGGGTAACGTTGCCCGCGACTGCACCGCAGGTGATCACTTCACTGCGCGTAACGGCGGGTCTCGCATGGCTGGTCGTCGTGGCAGCGGAAATGATCGCCGGCCGCGACGGTCTGGGGTTCGCAATCTGGGACGCGCGCAACGGCTTGCGCATGGATCTGCTGGTCGCGGGAATGATTGTTATTGGCGTGATTGGCGTGGTGATTGACAGGGTACTGCTCAAGCTTACGAGGATTCGCAGTGTCAGGTGGGGCTACGAACGATAATCCATTACGCGTCGAGAACGCGACGGTAAGCTTCGGCCCCGTTGACGTATTTCGTCACCTGTCGTTGGAAATGTCTCGCGGCGAATTCGTTGCTGTGGTGGGACCTTCCGGCTGTGGGAAGACGACGCTGCTCAATTTGTTGTCGGGCTTTCTTAAGCCGTCGTCGGGGAGCGTGCAGTGCTCAGGTCGCGTGCGCATGGTCTATCAGTCCGACAGCCTGTTCCCATGGCAAACGGTAACTCAAAACATTGCCCTGGGTCTGCGCGATCTCGACAACGAAGCTGAGCGTGAGCGTCAACTCAAAGACATGCTGCGACTAATCAATCTGGGCGATTTTGCCGATCACTACCCGCACCAGCTTTCGGGTGGGATGCGCCAACGCGTGGAACTCGCCCGGGCCCTGGCAGGAAACACCGACATCCTGCTGCTGGACGAACCGTTTTCATCGCTCGACTATCTAACTCGCCTGCGAATGCGAAGAGAGTTGGCACGGATGCTCCACGAACTGCCCCGGACGGTTGTGCTCGTGACGCACGATATCGAAGAGGCGGCCCAACTTGCTGATCGCATTCTGGTTCTCTCCGAGCGTCCGGCTCGGATCTGCCGCGAGTTGCACGTGACCGTTCGTCGTCCGCGTGAGCCAACTCATCCCGAAGTCGTCGAGACGGTGCATCACGTTCTGGCTGAACTCGGACTCGTCAAAGAAGATCACGCTGACCTGGTTGTCCAGTAGTAAAGCAAACTGTTAGTTTGCTTGTCGCTCAGTAGCGTTAGTCAGTGGACAAGATGGTCGAAGCAAACTAACAGTTTGCTTTACACCGGTTTCATAAGGAGATTCACATGCTGCGTTCGCCAATAGCTCGCTGGATTTTTGGGGTCGTTGCCGTCCTCGCCGTGCTTGGACTGTTGAGATTCAAGCCCTGGCGTTACGAGCGGGCGAAAACCGGCGGCAGTGAAGTGCAGGCCAACGAATTGAAGGTAGGTTTTTTGCCAGTCACCTGCCACTTAACTTGTCCGGTAACTGATTTCGCAACGAAAACCAGCAAAACCAATCGGTTCGAGTCTCAACGTTTTACCGACTTCCCTACCGTGGTTGAATCTGTCAAAAGCGGACGTTTGGAAGCGACGTTCATGATTGCGCCACTGGCGATGAAGCTGCGCGAACAGGGCGTAGCGGTGAAGATTGTTTATCTCGGACATCGCGACGGCTCGACGGTGATGGTGCGCAGGGACCTTCCGGCCCAGAGCTTGCGCGATCTGCGCGGTAAGACCTTCGCAATACCAAGCAAGTACAGCAACCAGTATCTCGTCATTCGCAAACTGATGGAGGACCAGGGAGTCGGGGCGGATGAAATAAAGTTCGTGGAACTTCCGCCGCCAGACATGCCGGGCGCGCTTGCCGCGCATGCTATCGATGCCTACTTCGTGGGCGAACCGCACGCGGCAAAGGCGGAACTCGACGGTAGCGGGCGCATCCTCTACCACGCCAAAGATATCTGGCCACACTTCATCTCCTGCGTACTCGTGGTAACCGAGAAACTTATTAAGGAGCGACCGGAAGTCGTGCGTGATCTGGTACGCGGTGTCGCTGAGAGCGGTGAGTGGGCCGACGGTCATCGACTGGAAGCGGCCAAGCTGGTTGCTCCCTACTTCCGCCAGGACGAGAAAGTCATTCGTCACGTGTTGACGCAACCACCCGATCGGGTTAGCTACCGAATGCTGACGCCGACGGATGAAGACTTACAAAAAATTAATGACCTGGCGGTTAAGACGGGCATTCTGCAAAAGCCTATCGCGATGACCGACTTGATCGATCGGCAGTTTATTCCGCCGGACATCAAACCGCTGAATCTTGACGTACAGAATTAGGTGTAGAATTAGGTGTCAGGTATCGGGTGACAGGTGTCAGTCTGAAACCGACACCCGATACCCAACACCCGACACCTGCAAAAGCCAGCTACGCAACAAACTTATATCCATGGCCGCGCATGGTGAGAAAATGCCGCGGCTCTTTCGCGTCGTCTTCCAGCTTCTGCCGCAACGTACCCACGTGAACGTCAACTGTTCGAGTCAACATTCCCGATTCATAGCGCCAAACCTCGCGCAGCAGTTCGTCCCGCGAAAGCGTGGCGCCGCGTTGGGCGATGAAGTAGCAGAGTAGTTGAAACTCTCGGGCGGAGAGTTCGACCTGCTTACCGTTGCGAAGCACCTCCGTGCTCCGAAAGTTCACAACTACGGATCCAAAGCTGAACGCATCGAGTGACTCCACTGCGTTAACCGTGGTACGGCTGCGACGCAGCAACGCTTCCAGCCGCGCCAGCAATTCGATCGGCTCGAATGGTTTGCAAAGGTAGTCATCCGCCCCCAGCTTCAGCCCCAGGACTCTGTCGATTACCTGGCCACGCGCGGTCAGCATCAGAATCGGCGTCGTGATGCTTCGTTGCCGCAGATCGCGGCACACATCAAAGCCGTTCTTGCCCGGCAGCATGACGTCGAGAATGATCACGTCGAAGTCGTCCTCGCAGGCGCGCGCTAAACCCACCAAGCCGTCGGCGGCCGTTTCAACGTGATAGTCCTCCGCGTTGAGCAGATCCGTCAGCGCCATCGTGATGCCTGGGTCGTCTTCGATGAGTAGGATCTTGTTAGCCATCGGTAAAAAAAGGTGCCGGCTGTCAGGTGTTAGGTGCCGGTCAGAAAGCGGTCATCCTCTCACGAAACCGGCAGATGCAACGTAAACGATGTTCCTTCACCCAGCGCTGACTTCACCGTCACGCTGCCGCCGAGCGCGCGCAAGTTACGCTCGACCAGACACAATCCCAGTCCCGCGCCGCTGGTCGTCGCGGCCACATTCTGTCCGCGGTAGAACGGTTCAAAAACATGCGGCAGATCCTTCGGCGCGATTCCGGGTCCGCGGTCAGCAACGGTGATTTGCACTTCCTTGCCCTTCGCGCCCGCAGCGGCACACGCACTCACACTCAACCACTTCCCTCGCGCCGCGTACTTCAGCGCATTCTCAAACAAATTCTTTAGCGCACTTTCCAACGCGGGACCATCAGTGGTCACCAGCGGCAGATCTTCTGCAAAGTGCTGTTCGACTTCCCAGCCATCTTCTGCGAAGGCTTCGGCGTACTCTGCCAAAGAGCGCTCCGCGATCTCCGTCACGTCGGTCGGCCGTGGGTCATAAACTCGCCGGCCCGATTGAATCCCCGCAAAGCTGAGCATGCGCTCGATCTGATTGATCAGCCGGCGGGCTTCACGCTGAATCACGTCACCGTATTGTTGCACGCGGCTCGGGTCCTGAATCGTGCCCTGTGACAAATTGTAGCTCGTCGATTGAATGACAGTCAGCGGCGTGCGCAATTCGTGAGAAACGCCGGCCACAAACTCCATCTGCTGTTGCGCCAAACGCCGCGCGCGCATCGTGGCCAACATCAACATCGCTGAACTGCCGGCCAACAGCACGAGCATAATGAAACTAAACATGATGGTGTGCAGTCGTGCATTTTCGACCAACGCGTCAACTGAGCCGCCTTTGTTTTTCACCACCAGCAGCCACGCCGGATCGTCGGCTGCTCGCTTACCGGCGATCTCAGTGAGCAACCCGCCTTGCGGGCCAAACACAAAGGGTTTTGGTCCCGGACGAGTCGGCGGACGCTGCTCGTTCGTCGCGAAGTTACCGGCGGGACGCGGTAACCCCTGACGATCCTCCGGCATGTTTGTATCAAGCAAGACAATGCCGGCGTCAACCTGTGACAACGACGCGATGGTCAGCGTTGGATCCGAACCATAGATCATACTGGCTGGGTTGCCGGCGACGACCGCCAGCTGATAACGAACGCCAGTCCCGTAATGCCGCGCGACCAGTTCGGGTAACAGCGACTGGCGCAGGTAGTCGTTATCGACTTCCAGAAAACAGAAGCCGCGTAGCTGCTGGTACGCCGACGTGGACGGAGCGCCAGTAACGAGTGGAATGACTATCACCGGTCTACCGTGAACAAACTCTAACGCAATTCCATTCGGAAAAATCGGACGGTCGCCTGCGACGGGCAAACTCAGACGCTGCTCCAGCACCTGGCGGTAAACGGCCAACTCGTTGGGCCAGTCTTCAGTTTTGAATTGATCGACATGGGGAGTATTGCCCGTCTGCAATCGTCGAAAGACGGCTCCGTTGGCGCTTTGCGTGCTGAACGCAATCGAGGCGAGTAGTTGCGGGTGGTCTGAAGTGCTGTGCCATCGTTCGGCAGTCTCGATCATGTATGGCTCAAACCCGGCATCGCTTCTTTCATCCGGCGCTGGACGGAAGAAGAGCGGCAGTTGCAGCAAGGTCTCTCGGAAATCGGCGCTGAAGTTTCGTAGCGCCACCTCCATCGCTTCACGGCCTTGTCGCCGGTGGGCACCGCTCGCGAAATTGATCCACTGATACTGGAACACGCCGGCGATCACCGTGAGCAGCAACACCACCACGCAGCCCACCACCAGCCAATTTATTTTGAACCGATCAAACATCGCTCGCAGTATAGCTTTCAAATTTGATCACCAGCATCGACTCGGATCAAAGACTTTACCTCGTCTTTACAAAACGCCGATCACTTTACGAACACTTTACACAGCAACGCCAACCTTTCGCTTAGCATTGCCGTACATCCTTGCAGTTCCACAACACTTTCAAGAGGAGAACCAATGCGAAAACTAGCAATTCTAATCATCCTTCTGGCAACGGCGACCGTCGCGTCGTCTCATGAACAGTCGAAAATTACAGGCACCCAGTCCGACGCGAAAAAGGCTTTCGCTAAACTCAAAACTCTGTCCGGTTCGTGGCGAGGTACGATTATGGACACACCGATCAACTTCACAATTCGCGCCACATCGAGCGGCACCACGATTCTGCATGAGGGCAATACAAGTAAAGCGGGTCCTCCAAAACAAGAGATCACTATGTTCTACCTGGACGGCGATCGTTTGGTCGCGACCCATTATTGTGACGCCGGAAATCGGTCTCACTTTGAGGGAAAGATGTCGCCGGACGGAAAGACGATCGAGCTCACTTTTCTCGAGGTCGTCGGCAGCACGCGCGGAGGTTACCTGAAGGGTATGGTGCTCACGATGATTGACGCGAGCCATCATAACGTGGAGGCGACTTTCGTCATGCCGGACGGTAAGCCGATTCAACTGCGCGGCGAATTTCAAAGGACAAATGACTGATGAGGTAGTTCAACGAAATAGGAAGGTGGTGAATCATGTCAAAACCAATGTCGTCATCCGTCGCACTGCCGATCGCAAACGTCCTGCTACGGATCCTCATCGTCGTGAACTGGCTCGGCGGCGCCGCGATCCTCGCGCTACTCGTTATTATGCCAAACAGGCAATGGATCATGAGCGCTTTCCAACTCGCTCCTTCGCCTGAGGCAGAGCAGTTGGTTATGGGCCTCCGCGCGATCGCCGTGCTCGGTCTCGTCGCAATTCCACTCAATCATGTCGTCCTGAAGCGGTTGCTCGCGATCGTTAAGACGGTACGCGCGGGTGAGCCGTTCGTCGCTGTGAACGCGTCACGTTTGCAGGCGATCGCCTGGGTAATGCTGTCGCTGAACCTTCTCAGTATGGTGATCGGCGCCATCGCGAACGCAGTTTCCACTCCGGCGCATCCGCTTCATCTCGACGCCGGCTTTTCGATAAACGGCTGGCTCGCAGTAGTCCTCACGTTCGTGCTGGCCCACGTGTTCGCGCAAGGCGCGCTCATGCGTGCAGACGTGGAAGGTACGGTGTGATGTCGATCGGCAGACTAACGCTAGAAGCGTTCGCCAATATCAGCCTGGTACCGCTGAAGGCGTTCGCAAATGTCAGCCTAGTACCGCTGAAGGCGCTCGCTAATATCCCCAGTAACGCTGAGGCGTTCACTAACGTCAGCCCCGTAACGCTGAAAGCGTTGGCTAATGTCAGCCCAGGGTTGCGCTTTGGCAACCCTGGGTTCAAACGTCAAGAATATTGTCCGCAACCCTGAAAGGGTTGCGCGGTTTGCGAGGGTAACGCGACGCAACTCCTTCAGAGTTGCGAAGAATCTATCGGAGACTTGAACCCAGGGTTTCCGAGCAAACCCTGGGCTGAAACTAGCCAACGCTTTCAGCGTTATTCCTGTTCGGCGAGCGCCCTGGTGAGCGCTCACACGTGGCGAGACACAAATCTACCAAGGAAATTTCCAAATGAAACGCAGCACCATGTTAACCATCGCGTCTTTGCTCTCGATCCTCTTCCTGACGTTTCACCTGGCGGACGACATCGTGCGCGGGTTTGAACCGGGAGGCCTCACAAACCTAATCGGCGGAGTGCTCATCTCCGGCATCTGGTTGTACGGAACGCTGGTGCTTGCCGAACGTCGCTCGGGCTACATCATCATGCTGCTCGGTTCGCTCCTCGCCTTGTTCGTCCCCTACGTCCACATGAAGGGCAAGGGTGTCGGCGTCACCAGCAGCCTCGGCCATTCGAGCGGCCACTTCTTCTTCGTCTGGACGCTGCTCGCGATCGGGGTGCTTGGACTCTTCTCCCTCATCCTCTCGGCGCGCGGACTCTGGAACCTGCCATGGCGCCGGGCCCGCTAATCAATCAACAGTAAAACGCCCGTAGTCTGCACTCACCTCCGCCTATCGCATTTCCTGGAGTTCACGTATGATCGCCGCATTCGTTGAACACCCGGTGCAAATAAGATGAGCAAATACCGCCAGCGCGGCTACATGGATAACGATCGCGAGTCGGAGCGACCAAAGTCGCAATCCAAGCCGCAATCGAAGCCTCAGGATCGTGAAGGCCCGCGTTCGCCGAGAATGATGGCCTTTGGCGAAGCGTCGAAGTGCACCGCGTGTGGCGCAAAGGCTCCGGCGAGTATCAACTTCGACAGCTCCTGCCCAAAGTGCAACGCCGACCTCCACAGTTGCCGTCAGTGCACACATTTCGATCCGGGCGCGCGCCTCGAATGTAATAAACCGATCCCCGCACGGATAGTGAACAAACACGCGCGCAACAAATGTGAACTGTTCGCGGCTCGAATTGTCGTCGAGCGCGAAACTTCGTCGGGCCCTCCGACGAGTGCTCGTGACGCGTTCGCTAAATTATTTAAGAAGTGAAATGTCGCGGATGTGCGCGGAGAACTATTTCAAAACCTGGGCTGGTTCTACCCCGATCAATTCAACGATAAAAATCAACGTGGCATTAGGTGGAATCACCGGGTCTCTGCCCGGCGCTCCATAAGCGAGATGCGGCGGGATTATCAGCGTCGCCTGCTCGCCGACGCGCAGCTTGGCGATCCCTTCATCCCATCCTTTAATCACACGTCCCTCACCAAGTTTGAACTTGAACACTTGACCACGGTCGAGCGAGCTGTCGAATTTCTTCCCACTGCCCAACAGCCCGGTATAGTTAACAACAACAGTTTCGCCCGCGCGTGGTGCCTGCCCGTTGCTACGTCGCGTAATCACGTAAACCAGCCCCGACGGCGTCTTAATCATGGGTAGTGCATTCGCGTTAACTGGCGCAACTGGTTTTGTTTTTCTTACTCGGTGACGACGAACGCTGCGTTTGCTTGTCTGGCCCTCCGCGGTCGGCACGGTGATACCCAGCGAAAGGGCAATAATGGCAATCACGAAAATTGTTAGTGACTTCAAAATTGATCTCCTGGTATTTGATCGCGCTGCGACCGTGTGAGTCGCGCAGCGGACGTTAGCATAAAGCCCGCGGCTTTGCCCAAAGTCCTTAGCCCATCCGCGCGATAGTCAAATTCTGTCTGCCTCGTTTACGAGGCATGCCCGCAGGGCGGTGTGTTCCATTAGCATTTTGGTTTTGGAGTGCGGTGGCAAGCGCGACACCGCTTTGGATCACGGTTGTGCCAAAGCACCAGCAAATCCAAAGCGCCGCCGTTGTCGGCGCACTCCAAATTTATTGCTCGCGACGAGCCTGACGAGTTTGGCCCAGCCTGCTAGGTTTTCCTTCTCGGATTATTACTCTTTAGCTTGGCCAGGTTCTCGACGTGATGGTAAGCCGCATCGCTGAGCGTTGCGCCCATCGTGGTTACTTGCTCAAGCGTGTGCAGGAACAGCAGCGGATTGAAGAGCGGGTCATGGGGTTCGCTGATAGCCGCCTGTCGCAGTAGATAGAACAGACAGCGGCAGTAGAAGATTGATTGTTGGGCTGAGATTTCCTGTACTTGAATTGGCGTAAGGTCTTTGGCGTCGAGTCCGATTTCGTAATCGACTCGATAAGTCAACGGAATGGTCGTACTCATTTTGTGTCCTCTCGGTTTGTTAGGTTGTCGGGTGGTAACAACCGCCGAGAGACGGTCCGTGCTATTTCCCTTGCGGGTCTTGTATTCACACGCCACCCGACAAAAAACAGGCAGACACAAAAAAGCCGCGTTTTCTTTCGGGTGCGGAACACCGCTCTCAGGTGGGTTGTTAGACCCAAAAAGCGAGCCCAGTATACCACTGCACAGGTGAGTCAAACCAAGTTTCTCTTGAACGCGTTGCGCGGAGTCGTTGAAGGCGCCGTGCCGACCGGCCCGTTGGCGTCAATCTAGTGCGAAGTTTATTCGGGACTTTAGTAGACCACCAGGCAACGAGCAGGATCGCTCAAGGACTATGGTGATGTGGTCTCCTGGTTGTTGAGATATAAGTCGTAAATGGAATTACCCATTTTACCAGGTCAGCCTGCGATTCCCGCCGCCAGAGCGATAGCATTGAACGTGGCACTCGCCGCGAGGTCACTTAGAAAGCTCAACAACAGCGACCGACCCTCCGAGGGCGCTGCTTGAATCGCCTTTAAAACGTTATCGATTGCGTGCTGTGTTATCTCTCCTTGCTCAGCGAGCTTTTGTAATGCACCCAGTGCCGAAGCCAAAGACACTGTAAAGTCGGGTTTCAAGCCTTCGAGCTCCGAAAGCCGGTCTAATATCAGCTTCGTGTCAGCTGATATTTTCTTTAGCTCATCGCTTGTGGCGATAACTTCTTTTCCACCGATAGCTAATTCAATCGCGGAACGGCGGAACAGATTGACACTCTCCTGAATACTAAAGAGTCCGCCTCTGCTAAGAACGACGTCAAGAGGCGCCTCGTTTGCAATACGTCCAAGAGTCTCAGCCGGAATCGGCGGACACTTACAAACCTGGCGTTCGCAGAGTTTGCAATGCCCCGGATACTCCTTATTCATGGCTGCTTCGAGGAAAGTACCGTAATCAAAGTGCGACACTCCGCGGTCAAAGTCGAATTGGTTGGCGAATCCCATCAACCACGCGAACACATCCGGCGCTTCGGCAACAAAGTATTGCGGCGCGAGAGGCAAAACACGAACGGCCTCAGCAAGTTCTCCCAACTCCTCCGACAAGCGAAAGATATTCGTTTCGTGGCTAGTGCTGTCCTCGCGTGGATAAATATTGTTGAAGGCCTGCTGCCACTCCGCCAGCGTCTGCGGAGCCTTTTGCCGGGTTCCAATTTCCTTAAGTTCAACCCAATTCACCATCTTCTTCGTGGCGTCGTTTTCCTTGCAGAACCGTCCGTCATGTTGCGGTCGCTGACAATACGGACATACAGCTGGAAACTTGGCCCATAGCATCTCTTCCACATTTGGCACGCCGGCACGGCCACATAAAGTAAGCCACCAAGCAATGGATTTCGGAAGAAACTCCTCCGGCTGAAGATCTCGCTTTCTGCGCTTTGTCGCGGCAACGGAAAGCCCACGGCTAACTTCAACCAAGTGCGCAAATATAGATTCGGCAGACCGATAGAAGTTTCGATCTAAGTAGGTGCCATTGAGTTCTCGATACCACATCTGAAGAGGTTTCATATTCTTCTCAACCCCAAAGAATTGATTTTGCCACCATCATAGCGTGGATACCTTATACTTGTGACTCGCGAAAATACCAATTCCCCTCCTCATCCAAAGGATGCTCTGGGCTTTCGTCCGCTCCGCGGACTGGATGAAAATAGCCCACCGATTTATCGGTGGGATCGCCCGCGAATATGAACGCAGTCCGTGGAGCGGACGGCTGATATTCAGTCGCCCGTTTCACGGGCTCTCGGATTTCTTGTTGCCTAACCCAGCGCTGAAGCGCTGGGCTATTTTCAATCGTCCGCTCCGCGGACTCATTCAACAGCGTGGTTGACTCGCCGCGGTTTTGTACGCCAACGGCGTTGCGTAACTTAGCCCAGGGTTGCGCGCTTCGCGCTACCCTGGGTTAACGCGCCACAAAGATCGCCGAACCCTGAAAGGGTTCCAGAGCCTACGTTTCATATTCAACCCTTTCAGGGTACGAAACTGTCCGACGTAGGTTTGGATTCTTTGCGCCTCTGGACCCCGGCGTGTTTCGCCGGGCTAAGTTAGCGAACGCCTTCGGCGTAGGGCGATCGAATAACTGTTGTGCAAAGCCAGGTGGTTTTGCACCAAAGTCGAAAATTCATGTGGACGTGCAAGAATCGAGTAACGCTGAAGGCGTTGGCGAATGTCAGCCCAGGGTTGTTTCAACCCTGGGTTCAAAATGTCAAGGAGATTGTTCGCAACCCTGAAGGGGTTGCGTGGCTCTGCGGTTAACAAACGCCGCCGCAACTCCTACAGAGTTGCGCCTTTGAGAAATGGGATGCGTTTCCCAGCGTTGCCAAAGCGCAACCCTGGGCTGGAATTGGCGAACGCTTTCAGCGTTATTCATTTTCGATGAGTCTCGTTATTTCATTTCGATGAGTCTCAAGAGTAGGTATCGGTCTGACTTTTTGTGCATGGCCATGTGAAGCGTCCGCTGTAATCCGCGACGGCTTGTTCCAAAAGTCATGAGCCGTGGGATTCGGCTATGCCGTCTGATGTGCGGCGGTGGCTATGCCCCGCCGAAGAGGAACCTCCTACTCTTCTCGGGGCTATGCCCTTGATCCGGCCTTGGCCAGTGGAACCGACGGGCCAAGCAGGGGCGTAGCCCCGGGATTAAAACTGCTGCTTTCGGCGGGGCATAGCCACCGCCGCACATCAGACGGCATAGCCGAATCCCAAGTGGCTCGTGACTTTTGAGGCACAGCCACCCGAACCGTAATCATCTGAGACGGCGCCGCAATCTGGTAAACGGCCACCTCAACTCTGTTAACCGGGACCTGCAACCGGTAAACCAGCACCGCACTTCGGTAAACCGCCACCGCACTTCGGTAAACCGGCACTGTAATTTGGTAAACCGGCACTGTAATTCTGCAAACCAGCACTGTAATTCCATAAACTGACGCTGTAATTCTGCGAACCGGCACTGGAATCGTGTAAACCGATTCTGTAATTCTGTGAACTAGCACTGGAATCGCGTGAACCGACGCTGTAACCCTGCGAACTCGCACTGTAATCCTGTAAACCGGCACTGTAATCCCGCGAACTGACGTGCTGGTTTTAGCGCTTGTTTTCCGCTAACCAGCACGTCGGCTGCATTTAGGAGGTCTCAGCCGCGGTCTTTACCTCTGGCTTTTGACCTCCGACCTCTGACCTCCGACTTCTGATTGATTCCTAACTCCCCTTATTCGACCTTGAGAACTTCAACCCCTTGATCTGCTTGTACAACTGGCTCTGCGTACCCAGTGCCGCCTGAACGTAAGCTTTCACCAGCAGCGCCGTGTTCACGATCGAGTCATCGGCCAGGTACAGCAACTGGTCGCGCTGGCCGCGGGCCTGGTTCAGTTCTGCCGTCGTGGTGCTGACGGCGTTGTTCTTCGCGGTCAGGCTAGCGGCGAGCGCGGTCAGCGCCGTCACTTTCAAATCAGCTTCGTTCGGGTTGTACGACGCGACGTTCTTCACAATCTCGATGTACGACTGGAAGTTGCCGGTCTGATTGTCGTAGCTCATCTGCGACGCCGAACTGCTTTGCTTCGACTCGTCTTCAGGCGTGTCGGGATCGTCCACTACCTTTGGCGTCTTCCGACCGCCGCCGAGTTTGCGAATGAAGGTTTCGGCATCGTCAATCACGCCTTGCGGCGCGCCCGACGCTTTCAGGAAGTTGCGCGAACGCACTGCGAGCGGACGCAAGCCGCCGAAGGCGCTCTCGCGATCGGTGATGGCGAGTTTGTTTGGCGCTCGCTTAGCCGCCATCCCGGAGACTGCCGCGTCGCCGGCCGTGTACTGCGCTTCGAGCGCCGGTATCTTCAGGTCGTCATTCGCCGGGTTGTAGGCAGGGTCGGCTGCGCATTCGTCGATCAGTTTACGGAAGTTACCCATGAGTTTCTTGTCACCGGATTCATTTGCCATTTGTTTTCCTCAAGGTGAAGTTTTGAGTTGACGGTCGTGAGTTAAGAGCGAAAGACACGAGAGAGTCAGTGACGTTGATCGCTTGTGTTTTCTTTTTGCGAGACGCAGGCCTGTACGACCAGTTCATCAAAACGGATGGTGAGTTTGACTGAATCGCTGAGTCAGGCAGCTCGTGAGTCAGCCGTCTAAAATGAGTCTTAACGGCGGAAAGATAAGATAGAGATTTTGTGGTGTCAACCAAAGGTAATGTGGAAATCCTGGACATTGAATAGCCAAAAATCGCAGAATCCAAGGCTGAAGCTGAGTGCGGACCTGAACCCTCAGTCTCGAATTTCTTTGCCGGCGCGCCCAACCTTGCATCTGCTGGGTGCCGAACTGACGCTAATTCTCAAGGAGTTGCACGATGAAACACCTCTACAAGTTTTCTCCAGTGCTCACAACCGTTGGGTTGCTTTGCCTGATGCTGTTTGCAGGCGTGCTGCACAGTGTGGGGCAGAAGCCCGCGCCCAGACCTTCCAACAGCGCGACCTCCAAATCGTCCAACGTTGCGACCTTTGACTTAGATCGGTTTACCAAAAACAAGCCTTTCAAACTCAACACGCTGCCGACGACGCCATTTGGTCCACCGTGGGCGGACATACTGATGAAGCCGGAGAACTTTGTGGAATGCACCGGCGCTGCGATCGCGCTCTGCTACTACTCCGGCCCCGGGCCAACCACGCCGTGCACTCCGGATGGGCTGGGCCTCGCTAACTGCACTTGCTACGAGATTCCCGCAGGACAACCTTACAAGGTTGATATCAATGCCATCCTGAACCTCGACGTGTACCTGAAGACCGTCGCGGTGTGTGGGCAAAACGGCGAGAAGTGCCAACCGACCGGATCTCGTCCGGCGCCGGTCTGCAAGGCGATCAATGACAACACGTTGATTCCTGGCGCGGATCTGATCTCGACCTTCAGTCTCTTCCTCGAAAAGCGCGCGAAGGAGGATCCGCAGTTCAGCATTCACCCGACAAGCTGTGCGAGCGCAGCCTATGCCGGGTGCATGACCGCTCCGTGCAAGCGGACGGGCAAAAGAGATCCAACAACTCACTTGGAGCTGGTGCAGTGTGGCTGCCCGACGTTCACTGGTCCTTATCAAGTCGGCACAGAGATCGAGCAGAGCCAATGCGTGCTGGAAGGTAACTATGTCTGGTCGGCCGCGTACACGCCGAAACCTGGTTCATCAAATTAGCGTTTCCGATCTCGAAAAGTTTGAGGACAGCTTGCCTGTTAATTGGTCCCCACTTGGACTAAAATGCCGAGCATGATCCGGCGAGAACAAATCGAAGAACTCCTCAAGATGCCAGTCGACGAGCGCCGTCGTGTTTTGCAGTTGCTGCAGGCAAGTCTCTCAGGAGAAGAGAGTGAGACTCCGATGGTAAACGGAGGAGAGGCCTCACCTGCTGCAAAGTGGTTGCTTTCGATGGCGGGACGCTACTCGGGTGGCCCAGGGAACACCGCACCTCGGGCTGATGAAATTCTGCGCGCCGAAATCGGCAAGAAGCCGGGTTTAAGAAACTAGTGATGGCCGTCCTGCTTGACTCTGGATTCCTGTTAGCCTCGCTCAATTCCTCCGAAGCTGAACATCAAGCAACAATCAGAGTCCTGGAGAGTATTCGTGAGCCGATTGTTCTGCCTGTGCCGGCAATCACTGAAGTTGCTTACTTGCTAGCGCGCGATATCGGAAACGATGCCGCCGCCGACTTCATTTCAAGCCTCGCAGATACTGAATTGACTCTCGAAGCTCCGCTGGCCGAAGACTACTTAAGATCTGCCGAGATTCTCCGCCAATACGCTGACGCCAATTTGGATTTTGTTGACGCTTTGATTGTTGCTATAGCGGAGCGCTTGAATATCAAACGACTACTGACTCTCGACCGTCGTGACTTTCAGTTGATTCGTCCCAGACACTGCGGCGGCTTTGAGCTTTTGCCATGAAGACTGCGTGCTCGCGTGTTTGGCGTGAAGTAATTCTCGGAGGACACAACCATGCCGACCAATGATTACCCGTACAAGAACCTCGTCTTTGAAGGTGGCGGTGTTAAGGGCGTCGCGTACGGCGGCGTGTTCGAAGTGTTGGAGCAAAGGCAAATCACGCCGCAGATCGAAGCGGTGGCAGGAACTTCCGCCGGCGCGATTACTGCCACCATGATGGCTCTCAATTACTCCGCCGAGAAGTTCCTCAAGATCATGATGGCGCTCAACTTCGAAAAGCTTGAGGACGGCTGCGAGCTAGTCGGGCCTTTCAGGCTCATCCGGCGTTTTGGGTGGTTCAAGGGAAACTACTTCCTGAAGCTGATGGAATCCTATATCGAGGAGAAGACCAGGGTTGGTCAGGCTCCCGGGAACGGGCGCGCGACGTTCCGCGATTTGGTTGAGAAGTATCGCGACCTACACTTCAAAAGACTTTACGTCTTCGGCACCAACCTGACGCAACAAGCGGTGCAGAAGTTTTCCTACGAGACGACGCCTGATGTCGCCGTTGCCGACGCGGTGCGCATTTCGATGTCGATTCCCTTCTTCTTCGAGGCGCGGTATTACGAGCAGAACGGCAGCAACGATGCTTATTGCGATGGCGGCGTGCTGAACAATTATCCAATCGGCACGTTTGACGAACAGCACACTGAGATTGATCTCGACTCCGGCCAGCATATGCTTCATCGGACGCCTAATCGGGAAACGCTCGGGTTCCATTTCGTCGATCCAACGCAGCCCGCCTCGCCAATCAACAGTCTGCGGAGTTTTACCGGCGGCGTGATCGACGCGCTGTTGGACATCCAGGATATTCTGCTGAAGACAAACCCTGGTGACGAACGGCGCTCGGTCTTCATCGATGACCTGGGCGTCAAGTTCACGGACTTTGAACTTTCCGACAAGACGAAACGCGCGCTGATCGAGCAAGGAAAAAGAGCCACCAACGAGTACCTGGACAAACCTCCACCATCGCTGCCGCCGATTACGCGTCTTTTGAGCCGCGCCTGATTTGATTGCGGCAAGTTGTTTTCACTCGGGCACGAAAAATGGGCGCCCGGAAGCGCCCAATTTTCTACACAGCCGGAAACCACCCTCCGCCGCAGGTTAGATCGCGTGCTTCTTGCGAGCGCGGATCCAGATGATAATCAAGATCAGGATAATGATCAGGAGCAGCAAGAGGGCGTAACAGGTCGTCTTGGAAAGACCGAATAAGTAACCGCCATCGGTGTGTCCGCCGGCGACCACCAGAAGCTGGTACGTGGCTCCGCCGTGATTCGTCGATAAATTGTAGGACGTTTGTCCTACGGTAACGACGGAGGTGGAGGCGGCGGTAATAGTCACCTGCGTCAAAGTTACCTCAGGCGCACCGGCCGGCGCCGCCCCTGCCGCAGCAGCTTCCGGCCCTCCAGCTCCTTGAGCCTTAACGTTAAAAGCAGGCAGAGTTGAAATCGCAACCTCAAATCCCTTACCGCCGTTGTCAGCGAAACCGCTGATGACATCGTTGACAGCGAGTTTCAGTTGGTCAACTTCACTCGGAACCGTAACCGTGCCTTCCGATCCGATTACGAAACTGCTGGCGAAGTTATCGAAGGAACCAAGCAACGCGCCGCCAACGCGAGCAGCCGATTTTCCGCGCAGCAGAAACGATCCCTGCTCGCCCATAGTTTTCGAGACGTCCTGTCCAGCAGGACCGGACGCCGGTATTGGGCCGCGGCCGTCGATATCAACTTCTCCCGTCGCCGCGATGTGCACGCGGTCTCCAGCCTTGACTGTTATCACGACTGGTTCTGAGCCGCCGCCCTCGTGCGAACGCACCGCGCCGCCGGCGGTTGGTGGCACTTGCGTCTTCTGGGCAGGTAATTTGGTTAAGGGCGTGTCGGCAGCCGCAGTCACCAGCAACTTTACCGGAACCTGCTCCTGCGCCTTCAGTTCACGATCCAGTTGCTTGAGTTCAAACGTCAATCCCTTAAATCCAACCGGCATCAAGACCTGGGTGAACAACTTGATCTTCAGCGGCTGTTCCTTCTCGGGGTTGAAGGTCATCAGCTCGAGCGCTTCCTGTGAGCCCGACTCCATTTCAGCAACATCGATATTATGTTGGACGGTAGCCGCGCCACCCTGAATGAAATACTGGTTCGTAGTTGGTGGTTTGATTTCGGCCCTGATGCAGCCGTGCAGGCCAGCCGGGGGACCCGGCCAGTTGACGGCATTGGTGACGGCATCGTTTGAAGCGGTGATCGAAGGAACCTGGGTTTGCAGCGGGAACGGCGAAACGACAACCCCGCCGGTGCCAAAGTCATGGACACGAATTTCCACATTCACATTGGTAGCAACCGAGGAGGCGTGGAAATTGTGCACCGTCGCGCGTATGTCGACCGGAACTCCGGGAGTAAAAGGCTGCACGTTTGGAACGTAGGTGATGGCTGGACTGAAGCAGCAGGAGGCACCCTGGAAACCGACGGTCGGCGGTGGAGGACCAAAATTCAAATTGGCCCAGGCGCCGGGAGCGGGAAAATTGGTGGGCAAGGTGATGTGCGGATTCGCGATGCTCAGATCGTTTGGAAACCTCGCATAAAAGTCATCGATCTCCCCGTCTCCCGGAAACGGAGTACAGTCTTCGGCCGCGGGACCGGTTTCATTAAGGTATAGGGCGGCGAATCCGATCGTAAGCGGAAGCCCCGCCGAGGGGCGTCGCAATTCGAGCTGCCATTTGCCCGTGCCCGCAGTGATGCGCGTGTACTTCGCGTCCCAACCGGCAGGCAGGCCGGCGACAGCCGCCGACCATCCAGCTCCAGTGCCGGTAAAGTTTTGCGCATTCGGCGCCGTGTTACTTGCCGCGACGTTGTTCAGAGTAAGCAGTAACGCCTGGTCTGGAGTTCCGCCGCCTTCCGGCTGCGCGCCGCCGTTGTGATTAGGATCAAACACGAGGAAGAGAGCATCGGTGACCTGAGCGGAACTATCAGGGATGTCGAACGCCATGAACAAATTCACTCCGTCGTTCAAGGCAGAGAACGTGACCGGCGGCGGGGCCGGCGCGCCGGCAAATTCGGCGCAGTTGTTGGGCAAGGTATCGATCACAGATGCCGCGGGCCAGACCGCTTCGTTAATTGTTCCATCGATATTGATCGTGGTGGCGACGCCGGTTGGGGCAGATACAGAATTCCCTCCGGGGTTGTGCCCAAACAGCGGGATGAAGTTACCGAGGGTTAGCAACAGGACCATTAGATAAGCAGACATGCGGGAGCTTGGTTTACGTTGTAAGGATTGTGAGTTCATTGTCTTCCTCCATCAGAATTCTGGGGTGGGGCCGGATTTGCTCAGATGAATTCGATGCGGATGGTGCGATCCAGCAGGCCGGCATCCGCATTAAAGACCTGGACCGTGGCGACACGGCGGGCCTTTTCCGAAACCAGGCGAAAGGCCGCCTGGCCCTTGGTGAGTTTGATTGAATTGATCTCTTTTTTTCCGTCTGCGCTGAACAAGGTGCCATAGTCGGTGCGCAGGTACAGTTGATCGTTGTCGTCCTTGCTTTGCAGTGGCTTCCCCTGCTCATCGATTTTCGCCGCCGTGATCGTCGTGAACGACTCACCGTCTGCAGTGATTTCCGGTATGCCATCGACCGGATGCACGTCTGGGGCGTCGGAGGTGAGCGCGAGAAACGACTTGCCGGGTTCCTCGATCGCGATTTCCATTTTGCCCTTCACCTCGCCCAGGACGAGCGAGTCGCGCGGCGCTTCGTGTAAGGCGCCGGCTCGTGCCGGATCACTCACCTGGATTGCCTCATACTTGCTGAGTGACTGCGGATTAACCAACCCGTCGACCATTTGCTTAATGGCCTCCTGCTTCTCGGGATCAACCTCGCAAACAGGGGTGAGTCCAACTATTTTTCGATTCGTCTTTTCGTAGATGATCCACATGCGAAACCTCCTGAACTTAAGCGTCGGCGCTGAGGCCAACCCAACGAGCGGCGTGCCATTTATCCCATACACAACAGGTGAAGGACGATTTGAAACTTCTCGATGCTGGAAGTTGTCCCGACAAGCGATCTATTGAATAGCAAAGTCAGCCCGGTATTAGTGAGACTCGAGATGCCAACGTTCAAAAATTCACTCTGGGCCGGCGTAATTGACTGGTCGATCAGGACGGCGTTTGCAATGTTGGAGGTCACGATACAGCGACCTACCCAATCCGTTGCACCAAATTTTGTCATCCCAAACCCAAAACTTCGTTGTAAGAGGCCTCCATTGCTCGCAATATCCAGGAACGCGATACCATTTATCGCTCCGCTGTACGCTCTTTGACTCAGACTCGCGGTGCAATTTCCGGTAACGATAATTACCTTCGGCTGAAAGCCAATGGTGATGGGCGGGGGAGAAAAGCCATCTTTATTCTCCTGGGTGAAGGAAACCGTCGCCGAAAAGCGCCGGCGCAGGTCATAGTCAGCGATTGCCATCGCCCCGATCTGCTCCGCCGTGGTGCCATGCGGATTCTGCCGGTTGGCTGAGTGGTTCTCGCCGATCCGAATCCGGTTGGCGCCATCCTCGGGAGTGATCGTGATTGCGTCTGTCGGAATCAGGTCAATATTTCCGCCAGGGTTGCTCACGCCATCGATGCTGATCAGCCCCTGCTCGTTCCCTCTCACGCTGACTCGCTGGCGCACACCGCCATCCAAAGAGTCGTTGATATTGCCCGGCACGTTGCCGGCTGCGTCCAGGGTGAAGGTAGCCAGACGAACAACCGATCCGTCAGTTGGCGGCGTCGTCCTGATGGCCGTCACGATTGCTTCTTCGGTGATGCGAGTGTTTCCGACTGCTCCGGTGGCAGTGCTCGGGTCGCTGGGCGTCTCCCGGTAAGTCGCGATGATGGAAACCGTCGCACCCGGTGGGAACTGCACCGCATCGCCCAAATCAATCACCTTGGCTGCTTCCTGCAACATCTCCCGGCCGTCGCGATCTATGGCAGTGCCGGGCTTGACGGTGACAGCTTTGTTAGCGGTCTTCGAAACTTCCAATCCCTCGGCAATACCGAAAGTGTGCAGCACCCGATTCAAGTGGCGGCGCATGTTCAGGTGGTAATTCTGCTGCGCCGTGAAATCCGCCTCGACGAGGAATTGGTGGTCGAAATAGTTTAGTCGTTTGATAGGCATCTCTTCTCTCCTCCGCGTTACGTGGGGACGTTGCCCCGAAAGCATAGCTAGACCGGTGGTGGACCGACTGGGGGCAGGCTGCCCAGGAGCGTGTCCAGGCCGATGGTGGAACGGTCTCCGATCTGCATGGTGTCGAATGTAATCTTCAGCTCGTAATCGGTGTGGGCCGGCTTTTGCAGATCGACTAACGCCATCGCGATTTGTCGCTGGCGCTGCAAGGTGTCGACGTTCGGATTCGGCATCGTGACATCCACATGGAAAAAGTGGGGCGGGCCGCCTTCGATCTGCGTGTTGACGCCGATACGGGAATTGACTCCGATCTGAAATTCGAAATCTGAAACCGTGATGACTGGACTGAGGCCCGTGTAGATGCGCAACAGTTCCGCGAGGTTCTCCTTCGTTCCGCGCTGGCGGTAAAGCGAAACGATCCGGGCGAGAAACTCTCGCTTTTGCGAATCAGTCCAGTCAGCGCGCAAACCCAGCGCAACCCAGCCGGCGAGCCAGTGAAGAAACTCTTTCTGCTTCTCGTTTTCAGGCAGGATGGCGTCCCAGGACGCAACCGGGTCAAACAACGTCGCCAGGTTGGCGACAATCTCTTCCAACCCGAGCTCCGGCTCCAACTCGCGGCCAACCAGATCGGGCAGGCCCGTCAACACTTGCTCAAAAGCCAGCAGGAAGCGGCCGGCAAAAGCATCTTCACTAAAGATGGCCGGCAGGTCTTTCAGATAACTGCTTACTGCTTTCGGATCAATTGCCATATAGATTGCCTAAGGCTCCTGCGACAGCACCGTCACGTCGGTGTTGTCGATTCGTGCGTCGACCAACTCGTATGACTTCACTTCAACGCCCACCGGCTGGTCGTCGCTGTTGTTGATCTGACGAGCGACCGGCAAAGGAGCGTCGCCCGCGACGCGAGTGAGCTCGATGCCGGTTACGTAATCAATCTCCGGTAACCGATCAATCAGGCTGTAGATTTCCGAGATAAAAACGTTGCGGCCGAAGGGCCAGCCGTTTCCGTCGTCCCCACCAGTCAAAGGATCGAAAAGCTTTCGCACCGCGTTCACGACGCTTTGTCTTACTTTGAAATCGAGTTGATCCGGCAGTGGAACAACCGTCGGCTTGATTGCGATCTTTAAGAACTGCGGGCCGGCTACATGCAATCGCGTCGTGAGCAGGAGCTTCGGTTTCAAGTAATTCTCGACGGCCTCGATCAAAGCCGTCAGGTGCGGCTCTGGTCTCGCCCGCGGCAGAATGATTACGCTTACGTGTCCGGCTTTTTCTCGCACCATGTCCACGTCGATGTTGAGGCGCGGCAGGCAGCGGGCGCGTGCCACTCGCGCGTCGGCTTCGACTGCCAGTATTTCAAAATCCTCGCGCGTCACCGCCCGCTCCAGCTTCCGTAGTTTCAGAATTGTCTCCGGCACTGCGGCCAGAGTTTCCGCCGGCGTTAGTTCCTGCGGCTCTTTTCCAAGCGGCTTCCAATCCGGACCATTCAAAAGTTTCAGAAAAGAGAGAACGTTTGCAGCGGTCACGCGATTGAGCCGGTAGATCAACATCTCGCTCAGGTAGGCAAACAGCTCAACGAGCGTGATGCCCGGATCGGTGGCGTTGTGGTTCGTCCACTGCGGCGCATAAGTCGGAATTAGACTGCGCGCCTCTTCGACCAGGTCGTCGTAAGTGCGGTCGTCAAGATTGGGTAGTTGCAGCGGCATAGCGAACGTTCGTTACTGTTTCCTTCAAAGTTAACTTTCGAAAACCAGGCTGATCGTGTGCGTTCCGGAGAAGACGAGAAAACGGCCAGTCTTCCTGACTCCCGGCGCCTCTTCGGTCTCGGTGATTTTCAGATCGCGAATGTGGTCGACTCCCGGAACGTTTTCGATCAGCGCGTACAGGTCAGACGGGTGGGCCTTGCGACCGAAGTCCCAGCCGGCGCCGTCGAGTCCGCCCGTCAACGGATGTAAAAAGCTGGCTATCTTTTCCTGCGTTGCCTGCTGGACCAGACTCGCGCCTTCCAGCGAGGCTAAAGCGATCTCCACGCTCACATCGATGCGCATGTAGTGTGGGCCAACAACCGACACGCGCGACGTGGGCACACTCTCCGCTTCCAGGTAATCCTGGACCCGGCTTATGAGTTCAATGGTGGGTACCGGTTTGGCATCAGCCGAATGTGGGACGATGATGACGCTGACTTCGCCGCGCACGGTGGGACGCTCGTCGAGCGGGTCGTCAATCAGGTTGCGCAAGGGAATGCACTTGGCACGCGCGACTGCCGGCGAAGCCAGCATCGCCAGGTCTTCATAATCTTCCAGCGTGACTGCGCGGCCACGATGGCGAATGGTGCGCGGCGCCCGCGCCAGCAGCGAATCGAGCGACTCGGCATCCGCGCCGCCGGCGGCGTCTTCCGCGTTGACCACTTTGTCTACGTAAGGCACCGTGGTCTTAAGTTGAACGACCGCGCCCGCCGGTTTGTTACCCGCGCTGCCGCCGCCAATTTGATAACGCGCCAGGCGGACGTTGCCGATCCCGACCGGCGGAATTAGTCCGTTCAATCCGTCGCCAGTGCGAATTTCTCCCGTTAAGTGATCGAGAATGTAGTGGCGGTCGCGCGGGCGCGAACCGTAGAAGTCCGTCACTTCATGCCAGCGCACCCAGATTTCTTTTGGACGCCCGGAAGCATCGCGGATGATCGTGGCCGCGTCCTCGCCTTCCATTGCAGCGATGATCTCCAACTCGGCAGCGGAGGGCAGCTCCGGCTCTCTGACTTCAAAACTCTGCCCGATCAGGATCGGCGCCTTGGTACTGCGGAACCTTTGACCGCCGCTGCCATCGCTTGAGCCGAGCGTCTCGTTGCGGATCGTCACGGTCTGCGCCGCCAGCGTGGTATTAAGCAGGATTCGTTGTAACCGTGGCAGGACCGGATATTCGCCGCCGTCCCAACGCACTCGCAGCCAGTAAAGTAACGGCTGGCCAAACTCGCTGCGCGTGTTGAAATCCGGCGGCGCGAGAAACTCGATGAGTCCCGGCCGGGTGAAATTTTCGGTGTCGTCGCGTACGGCGAGAGCCAGCCACTGCTTGCCGTTCCAATATTCCCAGACCAGTCGCAGTTGCTCACCAGACGCGATCTCTGCGCCGGCGAAAGTAACGAAGGGAGCGGTGTAGTCGATTTTCGGGTCAGTTACGCTCGTCAGGTTCAAGAAGCCGGCATCGCTGCTGCCGGGAGGTGTGTCCTCGGGAACGGTGACGAGCACTTCAAACGAACGCGAGCCTGAAGGTGGTACTGCTATGACCGTCGGAGTGACCGGCGGCGGCTGCCAGCGCGTGCCGAACGTTCTGACGGCGAAGCGCACAGTGGTCGACGCAGTATTGGTGACGAGGAACTTGTGTCTCGCAACCGCAGCCGGAGCGCTGAACTCCTTGCTCCAGTCTGGTGAAATGGGCACCGCCTTTTCGCCGTAATTCAAACCCTTGATGTGCGCATAGAGACTGATCGGGCTATTCGGGAATACTTTCCTGTCAGCCGGCAAGGTGAACCCGGCATACAGCGTTGGACGATCCTCTGGAGCGCGACGGAATGGTTCGAACGGTCCGGTTGCGCTGGTCGGTCGCTCGAAGATGGAGTTGTTCTCGGACAGCATCACCTCCGGCGCGCCGCTCAGGTTTTGCTGGTAGCCGATTCTGACTTCTGAAATCACCGGCGGCTTAAAGGTATCGAGCGTGAGAGTAAAGCCTTCATCGGGTTTTGCCGGGTCCTTCAGTCTGTAGCTCGCTTCTTTGCCATAGTCGCCCCTGACGATGCGCGCGCGCAGCCAGAAATTTTCCTGACCCGCGATCGAGGTCGCGGCGACCTTATTCGGCAACCTGAGAGTGACGATGCCGCTCTGGCAAAAAGCGTGTGTGCCGTCAACAAAACCTGTGACCGGTTCAGGTGCGGGCGGACCAGCCCGGCGGCCGATGGTGACAGTCCTGGCTGCGAGCGTCACGTTTGCGTCCGCCATTGCCTCAATCAGCAAATCGTTGCGACCTTCGAATAGAGGAATCTTTAACGGCGTGTTCTTCGGACCGATAACCGGCGGGTTCGCGTGGCCATTGGAGATTCGAACTTGCTTCACCTGAGCTGCGTTGGCGCCCTCCACCTGGGGAGACAAAACCAGCTCCGAAGTATCCACCGGCTGTGCCGGCACCGGCACGTTTATGCTCACGGTTGGCACCGCATTGCTACCGAAGAACGTAACCCAGCCTCTGTTCAATTGGCCGTTGAGAATGGCGGCGACGGTAACCAGGTTGAAGCCCGTCAGCGCCGGCACCTTGACGGCAAATTGGCCGTCCTCACCGACCTTGATGGTAATGGGCAAAGCGCCCGTAGCCGCGCTCTGCAGAGTCTGGATCATCAGGGTGGTTCCTTTTTGCGCCCTGCCCTCGATCACCGCTGATTCGTTGGCTATGGTTGGAGTCGGATTCACTTCCACCATGTTCAACCAGTCGGGAGCATTGCTGGTGCCGACACGTTCCCACGTTTTTCCATTCCAGCACTCCCAGGCCAGTTGCAGATCCGGAGAAGGGCGGACGCTGTTGGACATAAGAACTAGAGCCGGATTGGGAACTTCAACGCCGAGCTCCACCGTCGCTCCAGTTGCGGCGAGGCCGTCAGCGCGATCTTTGGAAAAGGCCTCGGTACTGGCAAGGTAGAGTGCGTCGTTGAGTCTCGGCTTTTCTCCGAACGGGAAGAAGTCTTTGCCCAACTCAATGGGAAGTGAATTCGTGAAAGCCAGGTCGGGCGAGAGTCCATCGCGTTGGTCGCGGAGCAGAGCGACCGAAAGTTGAACGGCTTGCAGCCTCGGAAGGTCGGTCGCGCGAACCATATTCTGGCGCGCAACTCCGGCAATCGTTATCGGCGTCTGTAAGCTGGCACGCAGCCAACGGCTCTGGGTCTCATTAATCGAGCTTTCCGGAATTGGAGGGACACTACCTACTCCGAAACTTCCGGAAGCCATAAGACTGGTCGCCGGCCCGGGTGGGCTCATTGTTTTCGCCTGCCACTCATTGCCGTTCCACAACTCCCAAACAACCTGGCGCGGATCCTGCCGCGCAGTTTCCAGCGTGATCGTGAGGATGATGTTGGCGATATGGGAGAAACCGAAAAGCCGGCTGTGGCCGAGATAGAGAACGTGATCGATCGATTGGTCGCCTTGAAAAACGAGTGCGCCGGAAGTTGGCGCTGAAGTAATGATCGGGCTGCGATCAGCCTGCCGATCCTGTTCCGGATCGCGTACGAAGAGCGAGGCCAATTGCGCGGCGGTGACAACCAGTTCGCGTTCGGTTTCAAAGATAACCGGGTCCTTCTCGGTTTTTGCCGGTGGGGCCGCCACCTGCGTTCCGGCGCGCACCAGCCCGTCCGCGGCGGCGCCGGCGGCCAGCGAAAAAGTCAGTGGCACGCGGGCCGGTTGCGGCGGCAGCCGTGACGCACCAAGCAGATCCAGGAAGGCGAGAAAGTTTTTCTCCGGTGCTTCATTGAGACGCTGGATGATGATCTCACCGAAGCGCGCGAAAATTCCGATCAGCGCTGCACTGACACCGGTCGGTTCTTTCGTAACCGGATCAAACTCTTCCCATTCCGGCGTGTACGCCTGGAGCAGGCGTTGCACCTGTTGAGCGATCTCGTTACTAGAGCGCTCATCGATGTTGGGGGCCTGGTTGATCATCGGTTGGCGCTTCGCTCCAGATAAAATGGGTAGACGATGTTGAAAGCGTTATTCGTCGCCCGGATTTCGTAGTCAATACTGATCAAGAGCACTTCCCCGCCCTGCTGCGCACGAACCTGAACGTCACGAACGTCGATGCGCGGCTCAAACATAAGCAGCGAGTCACGCACCGCCTGCGCGACCTTTCCGGCAGTTGCCGCAGAGTTCATTTCAAAAACCAGGTCGTAAATTCCACAACCAAAATCAGGGCGCATGGCGCGCTCGCCCTTGGCCGTGCCGAGAATGATCCAGATAGCCTGGAACACGCTCTTTTCATCTTCCGCCAGATTGATGAGCCCGTTTCCGTTCACTGAGAGGGGAAAGCCCCAGCCCACGCCCAGGAAAGGTTTTGGCGAAGGTTTTGCCATCGTCTCGTTCTGCTCCTCTGCCGATCGTCCGCCGATCAGCCAATCATGACCGTGCCCGATGCGATTACTGTCCCCACCGGCATATCTGACGGATCGTTACAAGTCTCTGCCGTGTCGCCACTCCGCGCCGCCTTCTTGCCGTTGATCTTGACCGTCGCACTGCCCATCTTGATCGTGCCCTTGTCTGCCGGCGGTTTTTGAAAACTTGTTCCGGGCGGCGTTGCGATATGCGCCGGCGAATTGTCCGCGGTGCTGTCAACGGTCGCCGCCGGTTTCCCCATGATGTTCACATCGCTGCTGAGATTGCCGTTGAGCTTGCCGGAAAAAGGATGCGGCAAAGGCGTCGGCACGGGAGATGACGCAGGAACCGGCACCATGACGATGTGCGTATCAACGCCAACGATCTGATCGTCTTGTTTAGCTGCCGGCTGGCCCATAGTTTCTCCGCTCCTCCGCTCAATTGATGTCGACGGTCGAACCCTTAATCGTCATGGCTGCGCTCGCCTTGACGTCCAGCTTCCCGCCAGCTTCTAGCTTGCTGTCGGCTGAAGACTTCATTTCGATCTTCTCCGCATCAAGCTTGATCATGCCCTTGGCTTTAAGCGTGATGTCCTTTTCCGAAGTGATCGTGATCATGTTTTCCGCAGTATCGATGACAATGCTGTTCTTCTCGCTCTTGTCGATGATCTCGATCGTCTCTTTGCCGTCTTCGTCGTTAAGCTTAATGACGTGGCCGCTGCGCGACTTGATCAGCCGCAGATTATTCTTGCCGTCGTCATTCTTCGCGGGCGGCGCGTCTTTCCCATTCCAGAGGGCGCCGATGATGTAAGGAAAACGAAAATCGCCATGTTCAAATACCGCCAGCACCTCATCATCAACTTCCGGCAGAAAATAAATACCTCGATCAGCGCCGGCCATCGGCGCCGCGATGCGCGCCCACTGGCTCTCGTCAGCGTCGCTCAACCAGGGAAACTTGACCTTCACTCGGCCCAGCCCATCAGGGTCTTGATTGTTGGTGACTACGCCGACAACTACGCCACTCAACCGATGCGTGACTTCCTGGTCACGGGGAAAAACGATGTCGTAGAGACTCACGCGCCACTCCTCTGCACGCTGAAATAAGTGCGATAGCCGTGTGACGGTTGGTAGCGGTGAATTGCCGAGGTGACGTAATACTGCCCACTGAAGCGCTCGCCGACTCCGTCAATCTTGATCACGCTTCCGGACCGCAAGTCTGTGCGTCCCCAACAGCAGCCGTCGCCGGTAATCAGTCCGAGCGAGAGCGCATTGAGCCGGGCCTTGGCTATTTGATCCGCTTCAGACTGCGACAACACCGGTAGCTCGCTAATAAGTGCGATGGCCTCGCCGAAAGCCTCCTCACTTATTGCGCCGCCGCTCGATTGCCCGCCCATCGTCGACGCTTCGTCACCCACCTTCGACTTGCCCACCAACTCCTTCTTATCTTTGGGGCTCCAACTACGAACGTTGACTTCAGTCACCTGCCCACCCGAAACGAGTCGCGGAGAAAACTCCAGCAGCAGATCAGCCAGGCTGAGAGTCATGATCTCGCTCTGGGCATTTCCCACCGGACGAAAGATCAGCGTCTTATCCTGGACGACCACTTCGTAGTGAATCCGTCGAGCGCGCGCCTGCAGGAAATCCAGATCGCTCTGATTGGGTTGCAGCACATAGTCGTGGACGGTCCCGCTGTCCTCAACCTGGGCGGTCAAACCCGTTTCGCTGGCGATTTGAGAGGCGATATCACTGTCCTTCTGCTGCACGAAAGTGCGTGTCTTGCGGCCACGTTGCAGGCGGTGACGGCCGTCGTAGCCGCGCACCGTCAGTTTCGTTTGACCACTTACGAACTCGGGTTCCACGCCGGTGATTTCACCTTTGAGCAAAGTCTCAACCTTATCCGGATAGCCGAGTTGGATATCGACTGAATTGCCGATGGTAAAAAACCTCTCATCGTCAATCCATGACGTCAGTTGATTCACGCCGACCGAATCAATCATCTCGAGCGCAAACATGCTGGGCAGCTCGGTGCTGTCGTCAACCGTAATTCGGGTGATGTGTCCGCGCGCCTCAGCGTCGAGCGCGGTGCCGTTAACGAGCACCTCAAAATTTGGTACCAGGGGTTTGGTGAGATCAGCAGCCGGCATTTTCTTTTCTTAAATTTTTGGCAAAGCTAGCCGTGAGCCAACCTCCAGATGGCGCGGATCATCAAGCCGATTGGCTTCAGCAATGACGCGCCACAAGGCTGGATCGCGGTAGAGTTCGGCGGCAATGTTGCTCAAGGTGTCGCCGCGTTTGACCAGACGAGTAGTGAATTCGGGATCGGTCTGGCGCTTGTCTTTCTCAACGTCGCAAAATTCTTTGAAGGTGACTGTGAGCGTGGCGCGTACCGGTTTTCCGTCGGCCCGGAAGAGCGTGAATCGTTGCGTGAGTTGCGTGACCACCCCGATGAAAGGAAAGTCAAACCTGTCGCTGGAATCATCGCCCCAGGTTATCTGCACCACCGGCGGACGATTCAAGTCACGTTGAATGCGCGTCAGCTCAACCATTTTGTTGGTCTCCTTGCGCACATCATCAATCGCGAGATCATTGATGGGTTCGGTTACGTCGTAGAACAACTCCAGCGACAGAACGCGACTGTCTCCGCCGCCGAACGTGAGTGTCGGCGCGTTTATTTCGGCGCTGGTCGCACCTTGCCACGTCACACTCTTGCTGATTGAGTAAGTATTGGGATTGAACAACACCTCGAACGCGTCGAAAGGAACATCGTCCTGCGGTGTAATCTCCAATTTAGCTAATGCCATCCTTTGTTACCTCTGCGCTCGCGCTCGACCGCAAGCTGTCGCGAAAGCACTCGCCCAACCTGCTCGGCTAATTGATCTAAATCAATCGACCCAGGCTTGGCGGCGGCGGGGCTTTCTTCACTCGTTGCTGACGCAGTCGGAGACGCGCCAGCGGAACTTACACCTTCGGCTTGCCGAGCCACGATGACTTCAACCGGTATTGCCGATCGGTTGACCTTCAACGGCAAAGTCGCATTCGTGTTGCCAGTCGACTTCATCAAGAGGCCGTCACCCGAGTGCGGAGCTTCGGCTGCTTTGCGCAACACTGTGGTTGGGCTTGGGCCGTTAACGGAGGCGACTCGGATCTCTGAAGTCGATAAGCGCTGCTCGGCTGCAAGATGTGCGGGGCCTTCGGCTATGGCAGGGTTGCTCGCTTGATCCGTGACGGGCGATTGTTGGTTATGCGATACCGGCGAGTCTGAATGCTGGGGCAATTCTTCAATGCCGGATGATGGCTGACGCTGGATACGCAGTGGCAAAGAACCGGTTAGCTGGGTCAATCGTTCACTGCCTGATGACGGCTGCGCCTGAAGACGCAGCGGCTCTGTTTGCTGGCCTAATCGTTCAGCGCCCGCTGATGACTGTGGTTGAACAGGCTGTGATGAAGACTCTACTGGCTGACGCAATTCTTCACTGCCTGGCAATGACTGAGATGACTGCGATGACTGTCGCTGGACCTGCTGTAGCGCTGACTCTACTGGCGGTCGCAATTCTTCACTGGCCGGTGATGGCTTTGGTTGGATACGCAGCGGTAACGGGCCGGTTAGCGGGGCCATTCGTTCACCGCTTGATGACGGCTGCCCTTCGACACGCGGCGGGCCTGTTTGCCCGACCAATCTTTCAGCGACCGGCGATGGCTGTTGTTGGCCAGGCTCTGGTGACGAATCTATTTGCTGCCGCGACTCTTCGCCGCCCGGTGGAGGCTTTCGTTGGATACGCAGCGGTAACGGACCCGTCGCCTGATCCACTTGTCCGCCACCCGGCAACGGCTGTCGTTGAACCTGCTGTGGTGCCGAATCTGGGTTGCGAAGTGGAGAAGCCGCTGACGACTCAGCCTTGTCGGGTGGAGACGCGACCTCTCCGACAGGAGTTGGCACGGCTTCGGACGCCGGGTTCTCCTTCGAGACATCCTCTGTCCGGGCTGAGACGAGGGTGAGCGATCGAGCTGTCTGGCTGACCCCGGGTTCGGAGACCGGCAACTCAGCAATGGGCGGTGATGCCATCGGCGCAGTCGCCTGCTGAGTATTACTTGGCACCAGCAACGAACTTCTATCAACCCGACTCGCCGGAGTCTTGTCGCCATCCACCTCGGCGGCCGAAAACGCCTCACCGGAATCCACCGATCTGCTAATTTGGTTGGTCGCGTTCAAGCGAGTCATTGACTGAAGGTTCTCGCCTGAGCGCGTGGTTATTTCGGCGCCGCGTGGATCACCACGGTCAGGCGCAGGGCCCGTGGCGAGTTTGAGATCAGAACCGGGTGCGCCTGCTGAACCACTGCCGGCATCGCCAACATTCTCTGTCTGCCCTTCTGGAGTGTTCACCGCCTGGGTTGAATCTGTGACTAAAGGAGTTGAAGTCCGGGGACTTGAAGTGTCGGGCGTTGAAGTGGACGTGGTTGAAGCTGGTGGGGCAACGTGCCGTCTGACGCGATACTGTTCGCGGGGCGCAGGAGACGAAGTAGCAGGGGCAGGAGCAGAACGGGCGACCTGCCGGGCGGCAGATGTAACAAGGGCTTCGCTCGAAATGGCCGGGCCCGACTGCACTGGCGTCGCGGCAAAAATAAATTTCCCATCTCCCGTTCCCGGTGTGTCGCCGGTGTCGTAGCGCGTTTTCCAGCTATCGAGCAGGTCGAAACGCCGCGCAACCCAGCCGGCGGTTCGCTCGTGAAAGCGCTCGGCATGGTTAGTATCCACCAAGCCAATCGGCTGGCTGTGGCGCTGCATGAGCCGCGACGTCAAGTCGGCAGACGATGCCGCTTCGCCGTCAGCCGCTCCAGGTTGATTATTAGGTTGATTGTCAGGTTCCTTCATCGTGTCAGAATCCAATCGACCCGCCTATTGATCCGCTTATCGACGCTCCAATGCCCGCAATCAGGTTACCGAGCGTTGGCCGGCTGAGGCCGCGATGCCTCAGTTCCACGCTTTCGGTCGCTATGGCAGTTGACGAGGCATTGAAGGAAGGGCCAGTCCACTTCACCGGAAAAGCCTCTTTGAAATCCCACCACATCACCGGCAGGTGCTGCCTATCGAGCAGGTAGATCGTCCCATTCTTACGTTCGATTTCTCCCTGCACGACATCCTGATGCCAACTCCAAAGGCCGTCGATCTGAGTGAGTCCGTGCTTGAGAATGAGCGGCGTGTACTTCGTGGGACCGGCGAAGGTGTGCATATAATCGTTGAGCCCGCCTTCCCGGTAATCAAGGGTCTCGGTTTCGACGTTTAAGCCGCTGCACTCCGAAAAACCGCCGGCCAGGATGCCCTCAATCTCCACCAAAAAATTGACGGCCAGGTAAGGATCGGCGCGGATGCCCAGCATGTTAGTGACGAGACTAAAAGCAGCATTGAGTCCTAATGAAGGCATGTTGATCTCCTCCGAAAAACTCTACGATCTCCCACACCGGGATGAGGGTGTGGACTTCAGAACGGCCGGCTGGACCAGTCACCAATCATCACTCGCAACGTCCTATTTCAACTCCGACTCGTTGGAGCGTTGGTTGATTTTGGCAACCTCCGCGACCCAACGCTGTCGTTCGGCATGTTCCAGCGCCAGGATTTCGTTGTGCGGCCAATGAAAGTGATAAGCAATGTACGCTACCTCCTCGAAGAGCCGCTCTAAGGGGTAGCGCCAGCTCCCCCCAGGCTGGCTAACTCCAGGTCAAACTGCTGTTCGCAATGAGGGCACTGCGCGTGCACCAGACCGTGGCCGTTCTCATTTATCCGCCGGTAGACGTCCTGTAGATAAGCAAGGTCGCCGGCGAACAAGGCCTCAATCGTCTTGGGGTTAATGTGTTCCAGAGTTCCCAGCCGCGTAATCACCCGCGAGAGCAGAATGATGAGCAGATAGGCGGGGTTACTGTGAACGCGCGGATCTTTGAGCGGCGCGATCTCGTCGAAGGCAGTTGCCAGGCGCATGACACCTTCGCGATGCAGATTGCCTTCAGCATCGACGTAGCCCAGTGGCAGCGTGAACGCAAATTCGGTTTGCAGCATAGTTGTATCCCTATACTCGTCGTTGTCGACAGGCACGAGCGGTTATGGGCTCAGCGGTTTCGTCTCGATCTGTTGGAAAGAGATATTGACGAGATCGGCTGTGGGCGCCCGGCGAGAGTTCGCCGGCCGGTGAACACTACTCTGGTTGAAAGTGAGGCTTACGCCTTCTTCAATTCTTCGTGAGTGATCTCCAGCGACTCAACCGCGACGGCTGTGCTGGTGGCATTCAACGCCGGGCCGGTCCACTTGCTGGGCCAGGCTTCTGAGAAGTTCCAGCGAAGCTTTTCCGCGCCGCTTTCATCTTTCAGCACAATCGAGCCGTTCTTGCGCTCGGTCTTGCCGTCAATTACGGTCTGCCGCCATTTCCACAACTCATCAGAATCGGTAATGCCGCGCTTGAGCGTAATCGCCGAATACGTGTTCAGGCCTCCCGGAAGCTTGCGCACGTGATTTGGGTCATCGCCCTGTCGATAATCAACCGCTGCCGTGGTTACATCCAGTCCGCTGACTTCCTGGAAGCCAGCCTGGGTGATACCGTCCATCTCAACCAGAAAATTGAAACCCCGATAGGGGTCAACTCGATTAGCCATGAGATTCCTCCTCGAATCAGAACTCGATCACTTTGATTTGCCACGTGTCGCCAGTTGAAACTTGCAGTCCCTCAACTTGTCTGTGGGTTCTGGCCGGCAGTGGCGCGATGAATAATTCGTACGACGATAAACTCAGCCGGACTTTGTGGCGCCAGTCCAATTTCAGTCACCACTTGTCCAACTTCACGCAACTCAGGCGGGTTAGTTTCTGAGTCGCACTTCACGTAAAACGCCTCGGCCGGCGTTGCTCCCTGGAGCGCCCCCTCCTGCAGCAGTTTGCTCAGATAGGTTGTCAACTCGCGCTGAATACGCACCCATAGGCGAGGCTCGTTAGGCTCGAAATTCGCCCAGGTCATGTTGAGATCGATCCAGCGACGCAGCGTAAGGAACAGCCTGCGGACATTGACGTAGCGCCAATTGAGGTCACGGCTCAACGTGCGTGCGCCCCACACCCGAATTCCGCGGCGGGGAAAGGCCCGAAGGCAATTCACACCTTCGGGGTTAAGTTGTCCCTGGACGGCGTCATCGATATTCGCGTCCAGATCCATCACACCAAAGACTTCTTCGTTTGCAGGCGCCTTGAAGACGCCGACCCGCGCATCGGTGCGAGCGAAGATGCCGCCGACGTGTCCACAGGGAGGCACGAAGCGGCCGTTAAGATTGCGCAGCCAGGGGAAGTAAAGAGCGCCGTTGACTGGCTCCGCCTGTCCGATAGTCAGGCTTTCGCGTTGTTTCAAGACGCCCTCGACGGAATTTCCAGGCAAGGCGTCTTTCGGCAACGAATCCAGTATGGCGAACCGATTACCTTCCCTTGCGCAATGCGCCAACATAAACCGTTGAACGTGAAGCAAAGCCTCGACATCCGGCTGGCCTCCCGATAAACGCAAGCTCATCGCATCGGGAACAGCCAGGAGATCAAGATCGTTCACCGGCGCAAGCGCCTCGATGGCCGTCTCCAATGCTTCAGCACGACCACCACTCGCGTCCGGATCGGCACGCACGACGTAGCAACGCGCTCCTCCATTTTCGAAGAACCCCGTGACGGATTCATTCAGGTAACTTTCGGCGCGGCTATTGAACCTGGCACTGAATTCCTCTTTGCGATGGAGCGCCAGGGGTGAGTTAAACTCCGTCCCTTCCAACCCGACAACGTCAGTAAAGCCCACGAATGCGACCACACCCGTCGGCAGTTTCGTTTCGGGTTTGAAAAAAACGTCTTCCTTGTAGACGCCCGGAGTTTGGTAAACCTGCGACATGCTTATCTCCGAAGCCTACTTGCCAGGCGCCGTGAATTGGCTGATACGGAAAATGACAAACTCAGCCGGACGCACGATAGCTACGCCGATTTCAGTAACTACCTGGCCCAGTTCTCGCAGTTCAGGTGGATTGGTCTCGGCATCACACTTGACGTAGAAAGCCTGGTTTTGCGTGGTGCCAAAAAGTGCGCCTGCGCGCCAAACGTTGGTCAGGAACGCCGTCACGTTGCGCGTAATTTTCTGCCACAGTCCGGGCTCGTTGGGTTCAAACACGACCCACTGCGTGCCTTCGTCTATGGATTCACGCAGGAAAAGCAAAGTGCGGCGGACGTTGATGTACTTGAGGTCAGCGTTGGCATCGCCGCCGATAGTGCGCGCGCCCCAAACCCGAATGTTGCCGTTGAGGTCGCGGATGCAGTTAATACCCTGCGGATTCAGTCCATCCTGCAGTGCCTTGCTGAGGTTGTACTTCAATCCAAGAGCTCCGAGGACGGCTTCATTAGCAGGCGCTTTATGAACGCCGCGCTGCGTGTCGACGCGGGCATAGATACCGGCAACGTGACCGCTCGGTGGTACAAACTGCAGCCCGCTTCCTGTCGGCGCCAGAATCTTTGTCGCTGGATCGAAAACCTGGATCCAGGGGAAATAGAAACCGCCGAAGTCGGTGTTAGGCGGCTTACTCGCCGGGCCAGGTTTGTCCAGCAGCGTGGTGTCGAGAACGCCCGCAGTTTCGACGGTCTCCGCGCAATCAAAGATCGCGAATCGATCCTGGGTCTTCTGCCGGCAGTGGATGTCAATGGCGCTGCGCACGGCGGCGTCAATAATTCCCGGAGCGGCAACGATGGCGATCTCATCGATGGCTTCGAACTTCAACAGCACCGCGGCGATGTCGGTCGTTCCCGTCACGCGCGCGACAAAGCAACGCGAGCCGCCGTTGTTGAAAAAGCCGAAGACTGCGTGAGTAAGGTTCCGATGCCCTGGATCGGTTGAAAAGTCACCGAAGAACTTTTTGTAGTCGGTGAAGTTAGTGCATAGCTTGACTTCGCCTGCAGCTATCGGCGCGAAGATGTTGATGACTTGATAGTCGGCGGTGATTTTTGTTCCGGCGGCGGGCGCTGCGGCCGCGGTTAAAGTTACCGTCGACTTTCCAGTCGCGTCGTTGTTGGCAAGGGTGGCGGCTACTTTTGCGCCGTCGACTCTAACCTCAAAATTGGCGGCGCCGGTTTGGGCCGGGAAGCGTGCCAAGTCGAAAGCCTTTTTGGTCGCGTCTCCGGTCCCAATCACTTCATCAATGATGAGTTCGACTGGAATGGTTAACGAATTCGGCGCGATCCCAATGAATCCGGCTGTACTGGTGCTGACTCCTGCGATGGCTTTTATTGCCGAAGGCACTTCCTCGACATAAACGCCTGGTGATAAATATGCTGGCATACTCTTCCTCCTCGTGGATAAGTTTGTAAGCTACAACTGCACGTTGTAGTTGCTCCCAACACTCGCCGGGATCGTAATAGTGACACTCTTAGTCGTCGCCCCCGCTTGCACGCGCAAGGTATAAGTTCCCGCCGGCATCATGCCCAGAATGAAGCGGCCATCGGCCTGCGTCGTCGTCGCAAAGCCAGTTCCCACTAAAGTGACCGCCGCTCCGGAGACCGGCTGGTTAGCCGCGCTGGTCACCTTCCCGCCAATGCGGAAGAACGTCTCGAGCGTCGGTGCCCCAATTTCGTCTTCATCGGGCGCGGTCCGCTCACCCAGACGCACTCCCTCGGTGATAACTAGCGGCGCAGTCACCGGCGCCTGGAGCTCCATGCCAATGGTCACCGCACTTTCCAGCACATTGGGATCCTAAGCTTAGAATTCCACGTGGACAAGTTGTCGCGGCCGCTTCTATAGTGTCACCTAAATACTAGTGACTCCAGCGTAACTGGACTGGCCACAGTTAGGCCGCAAATGTAATCACACTGGCTCACCTTCGGGTGGGCCTTTCTGCGTTCGCGAGTGGACCCGATAAGCTCATGGAGCGGCGTAACCGTCGCACAGGAAGGACAGAGAAAGCGCGGATCTGGGAAGTGACGGACAGAACGGTCAGGACCTGGATTGGGGAGGCGGTTGCCGCCGCTGCTGCTGACGGTGTGACGTTCTCTGTTCCGGTCACACCACATACGTTCCGCCATTCCTATGCGATGCACATGCTGTATGCCGGTATACCGCTGAAAGTTCTGCAAAGCCTGATGGGACATAAGTCCATCAGTTCAACGGAAGTCTACACGAAGGTTTTTGCGCTGGATGTGGCTGCCCGGCACCGGGTGCAGTTTGCGATGCCGGAGTCTGATGCGGTTGCGATGCTGAAACAATTATCCTGAGAATAAATGCCTTGGCCTTTATATGGAAATGTGGAACTGAGTGGATATGCTGTTTTTGTCTGTTAAACAGAGAAGCTGGCTGTTATCCACTGAGAAGCGAACGAAACAGTCGGGAAAATCTCCCATTATCGTAGAGATCCGCATTATTAATCTCAGGAGCCTGTGTAGCGTTTATAGGAAGTAGTGTTCTGTCATGATGCCTGCAAGCGGTAACGAAAACGATTTGAATATGCCTTCAGGAACAATAGAAATCTTCGTGCGGTGTTACGTTGAAGTGGAGCGGATTATGTCAGCAATGGACAGAACAACCTAATGAACACAGAACCATGATGTGGTCTGTCCTTTTACAGCCAGTAGTGCTCGCCGCAGTCGAGCGACAGGGCGAAGCCCTCGGCTGGTTGCCCTCGCCGCTGGGCTGGCGGCCGTCTATGGCCCTGCAAACGCGCCAGAAACGCCGTCGAAGCCGTGTGCGAGACACCGCGGCCGGCCGCCGGCGTTGTGGATACCTCGCGGAAAACTTGGCCCTCACTGACAGATGAGGGGCGGACGTTGACACTTGAGGGGCCGACTCACCCGGCGCGGCGTTGACAGATGAGGGGCAGGCTCGATTTCGGCCGGCGACGTGGAGCTGGCCAGCCTCGCAAATCGGCGAAAACGCCTGATTTTACGCGAGTTTCCCACAGATGATGTGGACAAGCCTGGGGATAAGTGCCCTGCGGTATTGACACTTGAGGGGCGCGACTACTGACAGATGAGGGGCGCGATCCTTGACACTTGAGGGGCAGAGTGCTGACAGATGAGGGGCGCACCTATTGACATTTGAGGGGCTGTCCACAGGCAGAAAATCCAGCATTTGCAAGGGTTTCCGCCCGTTTTTCGGCCACCGCTAACCTGTCTTTTAACCTGCTTTTAAACCAATATTTATAAACCTTGTTTTTAACCAGGGCTGCGCCCTGTGCGCGTGACCGCGCACGCCGAAGGGGGGTGCCCCCCCTTCTCGAACCCTCCCGGTCGAGTGAGCGAGGAAGCACCAGGGAACAGCACTTATATATTCTGCTTACACACGATGCCTGAAAAAACTTCCCTTGGGGTTATCCACTTATCCACGGGGATATTTTTATAATTATTTTTTTTATAGTTTTTAGATCTTCTTTTTTAGAGCGCCTTGTAGGCCTTTATCCATGCTGGTTCTAGAGAAGGTGTTGTGACAAATTGCCCTTTCAGTGTGACAAATCACCCTCAAATGACAGTCCTGTCTGTGACAAATTGCCCTTAACCCTGTGACAAATTGCCCTCAGAAGAAGCTGTTTTTTCACAAAGTTATCCCTGCTTATTGACTCTTTTTTATTTAGTGTGACAATCTAAAAACTTGTCACACTTCACATGGATCTGTCATGGCGGAAACAGCGGTTATCAATCACAAGAAACGTAAAAATAGCCCGCGAATCGTCCAGTCAAACGACCTCACTGAGGCGGCATATAGTCTCTCCCGGGATCAAAAACGTATGCTGTATCTGTTCGTTGACCAGATCAGAAAATCTGATGGCACCCTACAGGAACATGACGGTATCTGCGAGATCCATGTTGCTAAATATGCTGAAATATTCGGATTGACCTCTGCGGAAGCCAGTAAGGATATACGGCAGGCATTGAAGAGTTTCGCGGGGAAGGAAGTGGTTTTTTATCGCCCTGAAGAGGATGCCGGCGATGAAAAAGGCTATGAATCTTTTCCTTGGTTTATCAAACGTGCGCACAGTCCATCCAGAGGGCTTTACAGTGTACATATCAACCCATATCTCATTCCCTTCTTTATCGGGTTACAGAACCGGTTTACGCAGTTTCGGCTTAGTGAAACAAAAGAAATCACCAATCCGTATGCCATGCGTTTATACGAATCCCTGTGTCAGTATCGTAAGCCGGATGGCTCAGGCATCGTCTCTCTGAAAATCGACTGGATCATAGAGCGTTACCAGCTGCCTCAAAGTTACCAGCGTATGCCTGACTTCCGCCGCCGCTTCCTGCAGGTCTGTGTTAATGAGATCAACAGCAGAACTCCAATGCGCCTCTCATACATTGAGAAAAAGAAAGGCCGCCAGACGACTCATATCGTATTTTCCTTCCGCGATATCACTTCCATGACGACAGGATAGTCTGAGGGTTATCTGTCACAGATTTGAGGGTGGTTCGTCACATTTGTTCTGACCTACTGAGGGTAATTTGTCACAGTTTTGCTGTTTCCTTCAGCCTGCATGGATTTTCTCATACTTTTTGAACTGTAATTTTTAAGGAAGCCAAATTTGAGGGCAGTTTGTCACAGTTGATTTCCTTCTCTTTCCCTTCGTCATGTGACTTGATATCGGGGGTTAGTTCGTCATCATTGATGAGGGTTGATTATCACAGTTTATTACTCTGAATTGGCTATCCGCGTGTGTACCTCTACCTGGAGTTTTTCCCACGGTGGATATTTCTTCTTGCGCTGAGCGTAAGAGCTATCTGACAGAACAGTTCTTCTTTGCTTCCTCGCCAGTTCGCTCGCTATGCTCGGTTACACGGCTGCGGCGAGCGCTAGTGATAATAAGTGACTGAGGTATGTGCTCTTCTTATCTCCTTTTGTAGTGTTGCTCTTATTTTAAACAACTTTGCGGTTTTTTGATGACTTTGCGATTTTGTTGTTGCTTTGCAGTAAATTGCAAGATTTAATAAAAAAACGCAAAGCAATGATTAAAGGATGTTCAGAATGAAACTCATGGAAACACTTAACCAGTGCATAAACGCTGGTCATGAAATGACGAAGGCTATCGCCATTGCACAGTTTAATGATGACAGCCCGGAAGCGAGGAAAATAACCCGGCGCTGGAGAATAGGTGAAGCAGCGGATTTAGTTGGGGTTTCTTCTCAGGCTATCAGAGATGCCGAGAAAGCAGGGCGACTACCGCACCCGGATATGGAAATTCGAGGACGGGTTGAGCAACGTGTTGGTTATACAATTGAACAAATTAATCATATGCGTGATGTGTTTGGTACGCGATTGCGACGTGCTGAAGACGTATTTCCACCGGTGATCGGGGTTGCTGCCCATAAAGGAGGCGTTTACAAAACCTCAGTTTCTGTTCATCTTGCTCAGGATCTGGCTCTGAAGGGGCTACGTGTTTTGCTCGTGGAAGGTAACGACCCCCAGGGAACAGCCTCAATGTATCACGGATGGGTACCAGATCTTCATATTCATGCAGAAGACACTCTCCTGCCTTTCTATCTTGGGGAAAAGGACGATGTCACTTATGCAATAAAGCCCACTTGCTGGCCGGGGCTTGACATTATTCCTTCCTGTCTGGCTCTGCACCGTATTGAAACTGAGTTAATGGGCAAATTTGATGAAGGTAAACTGCCCACCGATCCACACCTGATGCTCCGACTGGCCATTGAAACTGTTGCTCATGACTATGATGTCATAGTTATTGACAGCGCGCCTAACCTGGGTATCGGCACGATTAATGTCGTATGTGCTGCTGATGTGCTGATTGTTCCCACGCCTGCTGAGTTGTTTGACTACACCTCCGCACTGCAGTTTTTCGATATGCTTCGTGATCTGCTCAAGAACGTTGATCTTAAAGGGTTCGAGCCTGATGTACGTATTTTGCTTACCAAATACAGCAATAGTAATGGCTCTCAGTCCCCGTGGATGGAGGAGCAAATTCGGGATGCCTGGGGAAGCATGGTTCTAAAAAATGTTGTACGTGAAACGGATGAAGTTGGTAAAGGTCAGATCCGGATGAGAACTGTTTTTGAACAGGCCATTGATCAACGCTCTTCAACTGGTGCCTGGAGAAATGCTCTTTCTATTTGGGAACCTGTCTGCAATGAAATTTTCGATCGTCTGATTAAACCACGCTGGGAGATTAGATAATGAAGCGTGCGCCTGTTATTCCAAAACATACGCTCAATACTCAACCGGTTGAAGATACTTCGTTATCGACACCAGCTGCCCCGATGGTGGATTCGTTAATTGCGCGCGTAGGAGTAATGGCTCGCGGTAATGCCATTACTTTGCCTGTATGTGGTCGGGATGTGAAGTTTACTCTTGAAGTGCTCCGGGGTGATAGTGTTGAGAAGACCTCTCGGGTATGGTCAGGTAATGAACGTGACCAGGAGCTGCTTACTGAGGACGCACTGGATGATCTCATCCCTTCTTTTCTACTGACTGGTCAACAGACACCGGCGTTCGGTCGAAGAGTATCTGGTGTCATAGAAATTGCCGATGGGAGTCGCCGTCGTAAAGCTGCTGCACTTACCGAAAGTGATTATCGTGTTCTGGTTGGCGAGCTGGATGATGAGCAGATGGCTGCATTATCCAGATTGGGTAACGATTATCGCCCAACAAGTGCTTATGAACGTGGTCAGCGTTATGCAAGCCGATTGCAGAATGAATTTGCTGGAAATATTTCTGCGCTGGCTGATGCGGAAAATATTTCACGTAAGATTATTACCCGCTGTATCAACACCGCCAAATTGCCTAAATCAGTTGTTGCTCTTTTTTCTCACCCCGGTGAACTATCTGCCCGGTCAGGTGATGCACTTCAAAAAGCCTTTACAGATAAAGAGGAATTACTTAAGCAGCAGGCATCTAACCTTCATGAGCAGAAAAAAGCTGGGGTGATATTTGAAGCTGAAGAAGTTATCACTCTTTTAACTTCTGTGCTTAAAACGTCATCTGCATCAAGAACTAGTTTAAGCTCACGACATCAGTTTGCTCCTGGAGCGACAGTATTGTATAAGGGCGATAAAATGGTGCTTAACCTGGACAGGTCTCGTGTTCCAACTGAGTGTATAGAGAAAATTGAGGCCATTCTTAAGGAACTTGAAAAGCCAGCACCCTGATGCGACCACGTTTTAGTCTACGTTTATCTGTCTTTACTTAATGTCCTTTGTTACAGGCCAGAAAGCATAACTGGCCTGAATATTCTCTCTCGGCCGCCGCCGCCTTTTCCTCAATCGCTCTTCGTTCGTCTGGAAGGCAGTACACCTTGATAGGTGGGCTGCCCTTCCTGGTTGGCTTGGTTTCATCAGCCATCCGCTTGCCCTCATCTGTTACGCCGGCGGTAGCCGGCCAGCCTCGCAGAGCAGGATTCCCGTTGAGCACCGCCAGGTGCGAATAAGGGACAGTGAAGAAGGAACACCCGCTCGCGGGTGGGCCTACTTCACCTATCCTGCCCGGCTGACGCCGTTGGATACACCAAGGAAAGTCTACACGAACCCTTTGGCAAAATCCTGTATATCGTGCGAAAAAGGATGGATATACCGAAAAAATCGCTATAATGACCCCGAAGCAGGGTTATGCAGCGGAAAAGATCCGTCGACCTGCAGCTCACGGTAACTGATGCCGTATTTGCAGTACCAGCGTACGGCCCACAGAATGATGTCACGCTGAAAATGCCGGCCTTTGAATGGGTTCATGTGCAGCTCCATCAGCAAAAGGGGATGATAAGTTTATCACCACCGACTATTTGCAACAGTGCCGTTGATCGTGCTATGATCGACTGATGTCATCAGCGGTGGAGTGCAATGTCGTGCAATACGAATGGCGAAAAGCCGAGCTCATCGGTCAGCTTCTCAACCTTGGGGTTACCCCCGGCGGTGTGCTGCTGGTCCACAGCTCCTTCCGTAGCGTCCGGCCCCTCGAAGATGGGCCACTTGGACTGATCGAGGCCCTGCGTGCTGCGCTGGGTCCGGGAGGGACGCTCGTCATGCCCTCGTGGTCAGGTCTGGACGACGAGCCGTTCGATCCTGCCACGTCGCCCGTTACACCGGACCTTGGAGTTGTCTCTGACACATTCTGGCGCCTGCCAAATGTAAAGCGCAGCGCCCATCCATTTGCCTTTGCGGCAGCGGGGCCACAGGCAGAGCAGATCATCTCTGATCCATTGCCCCTGCCACCTCACTCGCCTGCAAGCCCGGTCGCCCGTGTCCATGAACTCGATGGGCAGGTACTTCTCCTCGGCGTGGGACACGATGCCAACACGACGCTGCATCTTGCCGAGTTGATGGCAAAGGTTCCCTATGGGGTGCCGAGACACTGCACCATTCTTCAGGATGGCAAGTTGGTACGCGTCGATTATCTCGAGAATGACCACTGCTGTGAGCGCTTTGCCTTGGCGGACAGGTGGCTCAAGGAGAAGAGCCTTCAGAAGGAAGGTCCAGTCGGTCATGCCTTTGCTCGGTTGATCCGCTCCCGCGACATTGTGGCGACAGCCCTGGGTCAACTGGGCCGAGATCCGTTGATCTTCCTGCATCCGCCAGAGGCGGGATGCGAAGAATGCGATGCCGCTCGCCAGTGGCTGAGCTCATGAGCGGAGAACGAGATGACGTTGGAGGGGCAAGGTCGCGCTGATTGCTGGGGCAACACGTGGAGCGGATCGGGGATTGTCTTTCTTCAGCTCGCTGATGATATGCTGACGCTCAATGCCGTTTGGCCTCCGACTAACGAAAATCCCGCATTTGGACGGCTGATCCGATTGGCACGGCGGACGGCGAATGGCGGAGCAGACGCTCGTCCGGGGGCAATGAGATATGAAAAAGCCTGAACTCACCGCGACGTCCCGAAGGCGTGGCGCGGCTTCCCCGTGCCGGAGCAATCGCCCTGGGTGGGTTACACGACGCCCCTCTATGGCCCGTACTGACGGACACACCGAAGCCCCGGCGGCAACCCTCAGCGGATGCCCCGGGGCTTCACGTTTTCCCAGGTCAGAAGCGGTTTTCGGGAGTAGTGCCCCAACTGGGGTAACCTTTGAGTTCTCTCAGTTGGGGGCGTAGGGTCGCCGACATGACACAAGGGGTTGTGACCGGGGTGGACACGTACGCGGGTGCTTACGACCGTCAGTCGCGCGAGCGCGAGAATTCGAGCGCAGCAAGCCCAGCGACACAGCGTAGCGCCAACGAAGACAAGGCGGCCGACCTTCAGCGCGAAGTCGAGCGCGACGGGGGCCGGTTCAGGTTCGTCGGGCATTTCAGCGAAGCGCCGGGCACGTCGGCGTTCGGGACGGCGGAGCGCCCGGAGTTCGAACGCATCCTGAACGAATGCCGCGCCGGGCGGCTCAACATGATCATTGTCTATGACGTGTCGCGCTTCTCGCGCCTGAAGGTCATGGACGCGATTCCGATTGTCTCGGAATTGCTCGCCCTGGGCGTGACGATTGTTTCCACTCAGGAAGGCGTCTTCCGGCAGGGAAACGTCATGGACCTGATTCACCTGATTATGCGGCTCGACGCGTCGCACAAAGAATCTTCGCTGAAGTCGGCGAAGATTCTCGACACGAAGAACCTTCAGCGCGAATTGGGCGGGTACGTCGGCGGGAAGGCGCCTTACGGCTTCGAGCTTGTTTCGGAGACGAAGGAGATCACGCGCAACGGCCGAATGGTCAATGTCGTCATCAACAAGCTTGCGCACTCGACCACTCCCCTTACCGGACCCTTCGAGTTCGAGCCCGACGTAATCCGGTGGTGGTGGCGTGAGATCAAGACGCACAAACACCTTCCCTTCAAGCCGGGCAGTCAAGCCGCCATTCACCCGGGCAGCATCACGGGGCTTTGTAAGCGCATGGACGCTGACGCCGTGCCGACCCGGGGCGAGACGATTGGGAAGAAGACCGCTTCAAGCGCCTGGGACCCGGCAACCGTTATGCGAATCCTTCGGGACCCGCGTATTGCGGGCTTCGCCGCTGAGGTGATCTACAAGAAGAAGCCGGACGGCACGCCGACCACGAAGATTGAGGGTTACCGCATTCAGCGCGACCCGATCACGCTCCGGCCGGTCGAGCTTGATTGCGGACCGATCATCGAGCCCGCTGAGTGGTATGAGCTTCAGGCGTGGTTGGACGGCAGGGGGCGCGGCAAGGGGCTTTCCCGGGGGCAAGCCATTCTGTCCGCCATGGACAAGCTGTACTGCGAGTGTGGCGCCGTCATGACTTCGAAGCGCGGGGAAGAATCGATCAAGGACTCTTACCGCTGCCGTCGCCGGAAGGTGGTCGACCCGTCCGCACCTGGGCAGCACGAAGGCACGTGCAACGTCAGCATGGCGGCACTCGACAAGTTCGTTGCGGAACGCATCTTCAACAAGATCAGGCACGCCGAAGGCGACGAAGAGACGTTGGCGCTTCTGTGGGAAGCCGCCCGACGCTTCGGCAAGCTCACTGAGGCGCCTGAGAAGAGCGGCGAACGGGCGAACCTTGTTGCGGAGCGCGCCGACGCCCTGAACGCCCTTGAAGAGCTGTACGAAGACCGCGCGGCAGGCGCGTACGACGGACCCGTTGGCAGGAAGCACTTCCGGAAGCAACAGGCAGCGCTGACGCTCCGGCAGCAAGGGGCGGAAGAGCGGCTTGCCGAACTTGAAGCCGCCGAAGCCCCGAAGCTTCCCCTTGACCAATGGTTCCCCGAAGACGCCGACGCTGACCCGACCGGCCCTAAGTCGTGGTGGGGGCGCGCGTCAGTAGACGACAAGCGCGTGTTCGTCGGGCTCTTCGTAGACAAGATCGTTGTCACGAAGTCGACTACGGGCAGGGGGCAGGGAACGCCCATCGAGAAGCGCGCTTCGATCACGTGGGCGAAGCCGCCGACCGACGACGACGAAGACGACGCCCAGGACGGCACGGAAGACGTAGCGGCGTAGCGAGACACCCGGGAAGCCTGTTAGGCGCTGAGACGGGCGCACAGCGGGCTTCCTGGGGCAGCGGGAAGGGTCGGCCGGTCCCCCGGTCGGCCCATTTCTCTTGTCTCGGTTTAGTTAGTTAGCCTAAGTAACAGTGACTCCGTCACCACAGCACAGCGGGGCGAGCCGTTGACCTGGGGGAAGTGATGCTGTGACGGAATGACTCGAAACACACATTCCTAATGACTTCTCATTGGGTAATCCAGACTTCACGCCACTTCATCACAGCGTCACCCGGGCGCCCTTCGCTGTGACCCCGAATCAGGTTGCCGACAACCTTCATATAGGTAGAGGGGTTTACGCGCCACGCATCAAGCACCGCTAAGGAACGGCGTCGAGCGCTACCCACTCAGGCCGGTCACTCCCCTGATCTCTCCCAGGGTTGAGCGACCGGCGTTGCCTCCCTAGCTCAGTTCGGTTAGAGCGCCTGTTTCGTAATCAGGGGGTCGGCGGTTCGAATCCGTCGGGGGGCTCAATGAGCGGATACACAATCGCTTGGCTCGCATGGCTTGCCGCGTTCGGCGTCATTGAGGGTCGAGCGCTCTTCAATAAGAAGCCGGGCGACACGCTGAGCGAACACGTCTGGTCATGGTTCGCCACGCAAAGCGGCAGTACAGGCAAGCCTTCGGGTTGGGTGCGTGCTCGACGCTTTGCGCTACTGGCCTTCATGGGTTGGCTCACTGCCCACTTCATGACGGGCGGTCGCTTCTAGCGCTGCCGCGCCCAGCCTACTCACGTGAGTAGGTAGGGGGGTGTCGACGGATAGGGGGGTGTCCCCGGAAGGGGGGGGGGGGTGCCCTATGCGTACCCGGTGTCTCGACTGTAGGGACTGGGCTACTCATGGTGGGCGCTGTGCTCAGCACCACGCCACCTATCAGGCACAGCGCAGTGTGAAGAGCCATGCGAAGCGGCGTGCTGCTATCGCCCGTGGGAACAACGCTGCGGCGAAGATGCGTCGTGCTATCCGTAAGGCAGTGGGCGCGCACTGTGCTACCTGCCTGGGTTGGTACCACTAGAAAGCTTCTCGAGCGGATCGATCCTGCAGGAATTCCCGGGCATAACTGTTCCACTTGTATCGTCGGTCTGATAATCAGACTGGGACCACGGTCCCACTCGTATCGTCGGTCTGATTATTAGTCTGGGACCACGGTCCCACTCGTATCGTCGGTCTGATTATTAGTCTGGGACCACG